>Ga0129313_1000504_pt1 | contig 32514 bp, 29 predicted proteins | sample O1105metagenome_FD_94436 | JGI IMG/M metagenome (GOLD analysis project Ga0129313, IMG submission 94436) | Orangutan group fecal microbial communities from fecal samples from Wisconsin, USA - O1105 metagenome | ecosystem: Host-associated > Mammals > Digestive system > Large intestine > Fecal...
GTTCCCATAGACTGCCTCCTTACTCTTATTTTACTTATGCAACCTTCTTGGTGTCAACCTTCAGAGTGGTGCTCTCCTTGTAAGGACGGAAGAGCAGATAAATGAAGCCGATGATCAGAAGGAATGCTACTACAGTGCCGATACCGAAAGCACCGGTGGTGATCAGCGTACCGATCTGATATACACACAGGGATACCACATATGCCAGACCACACTGATATCCGATAGCGATCCAGAACCATCTGGTATTGTTCATCTCACGCTTGATCGCACCCATTGCTGCGAAACAAGGTGCGCACAGCAGGTTGAATGCCAGGAATGCATAGCCGCTTGCTACAGTGAAGGTAGCTGCCATGTTAGCATATACGGAACCTTCGCCTGCGCTGTAGAGGATACCCATAGTACCTACGATGTTCTCCTTTGCTACCAGGCCGGTGATAGATGCTACAGTTGCCTGCCAGTTACCGAAGCCCTGAGGAATGAAGATCCATGCCAGGCACTGACCGATCTTGCCCAGGATACTCATATCGATCTCATCCTCAGCCAGCATACGGAAGCCGTCCTCGGTGAATCCGAAGTAAGTAGTAAACCATACAACGATGGTGGACAGGAGGATGATGGTACCTGCCTTCTTAATGAGGACCAGCCACGCTCCCACATGCTGCGCAGTACCGTACCTACGGTAGGCCAGTGGTAAGCGGGAAGCTCCATAACGAAAGGAGCGGGATCGCCCTCGAAGATCTTGGTCTTCTTCAGGATAATACCGGAACAAATGATTGCTGCGATTCCCAGGAAGTATGCGGAAGGAGCAACCCATGCTGCGCCGCCGAAGATAGCACCTGCTACCATGGCGATGAAAGGAAGCTTAGCACCACAAGGAATAAATGTGGTAGTCATGATCGTCATCTTACGGTCTCTGTCGTTCTCGATGGTACGGGAAGCCATGATACCGGGAACACCACATCCGGAACCGATCAGCATAGGAATGAAGGATTTACCGGACAGACCGAACTTACGGAAGATACGGTCCATGATGAATGCGATACGTGCCATGTAACCACAAGACTCCAGGAATGCCAGGAAGATAAACAGTACCAGCATCTGGGGTACGAAACCAAGCACTGCACCGACACCGGCTACAATACCGTCAAGGATCAGCCCTTTCAGCCAGTCAGCACATCCGATCGCATCCAGACCACTCTCTAACAGGGCGGGTACGCCGGGTACCCAGATACCGTAGTCTGCGGGATCGGGAGCTTCTGCACCGTCTGCTGCGTATACATCAACTGCCTCTGCCAGCTCAGCACCGGTGTAAGTAACATCCTCTGTTGCCAGAGTCTCTTCATCTTCCAGGGTGTAATCTGCGGTAGCGGATGCATCGATGCCTGCTGCGAACTCCTGAACAGCTGCTACTGCTGCTGTGGGATCGTAGTCTTCAGACTCGCTGTCGATGACTGCTGCCAGAGCTTCATCACCGTCAGCTTCTACGAATGCGTTGATCACGTTCATTGCATCATCATAAGGCTCGGCTGCTTCTTCATAAGCACCGGTTCCGATGGTGAACAGATGCCAGCCATCACCGAATACGCCATCATTTGCCCAGTCGGTAGCCCAGGTACCAACGGTAGTTACGGATACATAATATACGATGAACATAACCACTGCGAAGATCGGCAGTGCCAGCCATCTGTTGGTCACGATTTTATCAATCTTATCGGAAGTCGTTAGCTTCTGGCCTTCCTTCTTGGTGTAGCATTCTTTGATGATAGAGGAAATGTATGTGTATCTCTCGTTGGTGATGATACTCTCGGTGTCATCATCCATAGCAGTTTCCAACTGCTTGATCTCTGCGGATACATCGGGAACGCTCTTCATCTGTGCCTGGATCTTGTCATCCTTCTCTAACAGCTTGATAGCGAAGAATCTCTTCTGCTCCTCAGGAACATCAGTCAGCTTCTTCTCTACGGTCTCGATCACGCTCTCAACCTCAGGTGCGAATTTATGTACCGCAACTGCTGCACTCTTCTTCTGTGCCAGTTCGATCGCCTTTTTGGTAGCGTTCTCGATACCGGTCAGTTTCAGAGCGGAGATCTCAACAACAGGGCAGCCCAGCTTCTCAGATAGCTTGCCTACGTTGATCTTGTCGCCGTTCTTGTTCACGATATCGATCATGTTAACAGCCATGACAACGGGGATGCCCAGTTCCATCAGCTGTGTGCTCAGATATAAGTTTCTCTCGATGTTGGTACCGTCTACCAGGTTCAGGATCGCATCGGGTCTCTCACCGATCAAGTAGTTACGTGCTACCACTTCCTCCAGAGTATACGGAGACAGGGAATAAATACCGGGTAAGTCCATGATGATCACATCATCACCGTTACCGCCGTACTGTTTCTTTAATTTACCTTCTTTTTTCTCAACGGTTACGCCGGGCCAGTTACCTACGAACTGGTTGGAACCGGTCAGAGCGTTGAAAAGTGTCGTTTTACCGCAGTTAGGGTTACCTGCAAGTGCAATCTTAATTGCCATTTTTCTACCTCTTTCCTCTAAAATCATTTAATAACTATTCAGACCCCATTCGCAAAACGCTCTTTCAGAGCTTCCTTTTTGCTCATGTGATTAGCTTTCACTAATTAGTTTCGGCTAACCTTCCTGCTAAAAAAAAGATCATTTACTCAACGCAAATCATCTCAGCGTCTGCCTTACGAAGAGACAGCTCATAGCCTCTGACAGTTACTTCCACGGGATCTCCCAAAGGAGCAACCTTTCTCACATAGATCTCAACACCTTTGGTAATGCCCATGTCCATGATACGTCTCTTGACAGGACCTTCACCATTCAGTTTGGTTACCTTTACGGTCTGACCGCAGGGAACTTCCTTCAATGTCTTCATTTTCTCCTCCTATTAGCATCTTTTGGTCCAGCTGCCCGCTACACCATGATTTTATTGGCCATATCCTTGCCGATGGCTACTCTTGATTCCTTGATATTCACAATCAGGTTGCCTTCGGTCCGGGACACAACTGTCACTTTACCACCTACTACAAATCCGAGGGTCTCCAAAAACTTCCTCGTCTCCTCTTTGCCGCCGATCCTCTGGATCGTGTTCTCTTCACCGGCACCTACCATACTCAGGGGCATCATACACACTTCCTTCCCTTCAATAGTATTGAACTGCTTGTGGTTTCTCATTAGCTCTTAATGAGATTCATTCTCAATTCACGTGGTTAGTATATACTAACCTTTTTTTACTGTCAACATATTTTTTTGATTTTTTTCATAGAAATCTCGCAGGAATTGCTTATTGATATTTTTTCTCAATAGTTACGTTTTTTACTATCCTGTCTATATTTTTTCAAAAACATAAGCGTAAAAAAGCTTTACCACACAAATGAATAGCGGTAAAGCTCTTTTTCATTACTATTTTAGGATACGAATATGAGATTCCATATCAAAATCTGTTGTTTCACCATCGTCTGAATAGTACTCATACTGTTTGATCTTTTCTCCAAAGGAATACAACTTTAAATCTTCAAAATTAATATCTTCCACACATTTTCCGCTTTTTGCCACAGGTAGCAGATATCCCTCTCTCAGGAAAACATTCACGGTTCCCATTGGCATATTTACATAGGAAAAACCTTTTTCAAAGATATTACCCTCTTCTATTATTCCATCTTTGAAGACGAGTTGCTTCATTCGTTCCGGGAAATATACAACTCTTCCCGTTACATTCTGTTCACAGACCGGTGCGATCATAATATTTTCTCCAACCAGGAGTTGATCCTCCACCTGTCTGGCTAAATTATCTTTTCCATAAATGAATGACAGTGGATTAAACATCATCGTATTACGGAGTGCTGCTTTCATATACTCACTATAAATATATGGCAGAAGTTGATACCTGGCTCCAATGACACTTGCAAACTTCGGAATGTGAGAAAAGCGATACACTTCCTGTTTTCTGGTTCCTCTGGCTGAATGGTTCCGAAGCAGAGGTGTAAATACTGCAAATTCTAACCATCGGAGCAACAAATCCTCTGTTGTATCCGCACCGAATCCACCAACATCCGCACCTGTGTATAAAAATCCACACATATTTAAAGATGGCATCATTTTCACATTCATCTTCAGATGGGACCACCATGCCATATTGTCTCCCTGCCAGATACCGCCATACCGATGCATTCCGATATAAGACGCTCTGGAGAACAGCAAAATACGTTTTTCCGGCTGGTAACGTTCAAATGCCTCCGCTGCAGATCTTGTCATATAATATCCGAATAAGTTATGTACCTGATCATGGCGATAGCGTTTTCCTTTATAATTGTGATAAAAAGAAGCGTAATCCTCCGGATTATTGGATATTGTACCGATAAGATCTGTCATCTCAAAAAAAGTATTCACATCCAAATTTTTAGTTTTGTACTCTTCCATCTTATCAAATACTTTTTTCAATCGCTTCTCCGAATAGAAAATAGCCGGTTCATTCATGTCATTCCAAAATCCATCAATTCCCTTATCTATCAGAATTCGATATTTATCTCCAAACCATCTTCTTGCTTCATCATTTAACATATCCGGGAAGCAGCATTTTCCGGGCCATACACCTATAACAAAATCCTCTCCGTTTTCATCCTTGCAAAAATAGCCGTTTTCTTTTCCTTCCTCGTAAACATCATAGCCATCTTCTTTCTTTACACCACCATCGATTATTGGCACAAGATGGATATTTTCCTTCTTCATCTCCTCTACAAGATTTTCAAAATCCGCAAAGCTGTCTCTGTTGATTGTAAAATCCTTATAGCGTTCCATATAATCAATATCCAGATAAATACTATCTATGGGAATATCGCGTTTTCTGTATTCTCTTACAACCTCACGCACTTCATCCGCTGTCTCATAACTCCAACGGCTCTGTCCATAACCGAATGCCCATCTGGGGGCAATATAACTTCTTCCTATCATCTCACGGAATTCTCGAACTACATCCTGATAAGTTTGTCCCTCTATCAAATATATTTTATAGTTCTCATTTTCCATTGCGATGATTAACCGGTCTATATCTGTATAGCCCACATCAAAAGTCACAGTCCCCGGTGTATCTACAAATAACCCGTAAGTTTCATTTACACCGTCTCCCATCATGATAAAATTATGCGCCCCATACAGAGAATTGGTATGCTCACAATGATTAGGATTATCCGAGCAATTACTTACATATCGCCATCCTCTCTTGTTCATGCCTCGCACATTTTCTCCCAGACCATACACAATTTCATCCGGTTTTAATGAATACTGAAACACATTGCCTTCTTTTTTGAAAAGTTCGTCATTCCAGATGGTTTCCTTTATTTCCTTGACAACGGCATCCGTTTCTATGGGATCACCGAATACATATTTTTTAACCATATTTTCTATTTACGGCTAGCCCTTCACTCCGCCAGCCATTAATCCTTCCTTAAAGTATTTTTGCGCAAGAGCATATATAACAACGATAGGAATCATAGATAATAAGCTACCTGCCATCAGTATATTATATTCCGTTCCATATTGTCCATTTAAACTGTTTAAAGCCAATGTCAAAGTCATTCTATTTTTATCATTCAACATAAGCAACGGCCATAAATAATCATTCCAGCTCTCCATAAACGTGGTGATCGTCAACGTTGCTATTGCCGAACCTGATAACGGTAATGCCACTGTCCGATAAATTCTGAATAACCCTGCACCATCAAGTTCTGCTGCTTCTATATAGTCGTTGGGGATTCCTCTCATCTGCTGCACCAGCATAAATACAGCGAAAGCTCTGAATAAGGATGGTAAAATCACGCTTGGATATGTATTGATCAATCCAAGATTATTCATGATCACAAACAACGGTATCATCGTTACCTGTGTAGGAATCATCATGGATGCCAGATATAATTTAAATACTGTATCTCCATACGGAAATTGTATCTTCGTAAATGCAAATGCTGCCATAGATGCTGACAAAATGGTAACTACCGTATAACTACAGGTAATAAAAAAGCTATTTAAAATTGCCCTCAAAAAAGGAAATCTGGAGAAGACCATCCGATAGCTGTCCAGCGTTGGATTTTGGGGAATCCATTCTATGGGAATCTGCATCAATGCACCTTTGCTTTTCAAAGAGGTTGAAAGCATCCATAAAAAAGGGATCATTACAATAATCGCAATCAGGCAGGCTAAAAAGTAATTCCATATTATTTTTAATTTTACATTCCATTTACTATGATTCATAATGCACCCACTTATTTTGTAATTTCATCTGAATTAAAGTTAGTATGAATATAATTACGAACAGCAGCCAGGAATACGCAGATGCATACCCCATTTTGAAATACTTAAATCCGTATGTGTAAATTCTCTCTACCATGACCTGTGTAGCCCCATTCGGTCCACCTTCTGTCATAATCTGCACCTGTGGGAATAACTGAAACGCATTAATCAAAGCCATAATAATGCAGAAAAACATCGATGGGCTAAGCAACGGCAAAGTAATTGAGAAAAACTGTTTCATTTTTCCTGCGCCGTCAACAGTTGCCGCCTCATAGTACCCGGTATCAATTGCTTTCAGGCCTGATAGAAGAAATAATCCATAAAATCCCATATCTTTCCATACAGACGCAAGAACAATTGCCGGCATTGCCCAAACTTTATCTGTAAGCCATCCGGGACCGGATATCCCAATATATCCCAGTAGCTGGTTCAATATACCATACTGGGGACTTAACACCCATTTCCAGATCAGACTGGCTGCTACCCAAGATGTCAATACCGGAATATAATACATAATCCGGAATACGGTGATTCCTTTCATGTTTTTATTCAATATAGAGGCAATCAGAAGGGACATTATCAAAACCATCGGAATATACAGTACAATATAATAACATGTATGTCCCAAAACCTTCCAAAATTCTGATGTTCCGAGTATCTGCTTATAGTTATCCAAAAATACAAAATTACTTGCCAGTGTCTTGTAAGATAATTTATCCAGTCCATTCCAGTTTGTAAAACTGATGGCTATAGAAATTATAATTGGCAAAAAGCTAAAAACAATCATCCCAAGAAAACTGGGAAGCATAAATGGTATGGCGTTTTTCAAAGCTCTTTTCTGTCTTTTTTTGCTCATATTTTTTCCTGTCATTTTCAGGATCACTGTCGCATGGCTGGCACGCCATACGACAGTTTCCTAATTTAAAATTTCATTTCTACTGTAACTTAATCTGTGCAGTACACTCTTCCTGGGCCTGATCCAGTGCTTCCTTTACCGTGATTTCACCACTTGCTGCAAGGCTTAATTTATTGGTAATGATATCGGACATTAATGAATAATCTTCAATAATCGGAGCTACTGTCAGGTAATTCAGGGAATCAAATACTGCCTGACGATTCTCGGGAGGGGTCAGCTTCAAATATCCGGAAAGAACATCCTCATTATTGATTGCAGGAAGATCCCAACCTGCATCAATTCTCATCTGTGCTGCAGTATCACTGGATGCAAGCCAGTTGATCCAGGTTGCAGCAGCTTCCTTTTTATCGCTATCCGCATTTACTACAAGTGCATTACTGAAGAAATGTGTTGCTTTCTGTGTTCCACCCGGCTCTACACAAATATCCCAGTTAAAGTCACACGCATCTGCAAATGTATTAAATGCCCAAATACCGGTAGGAATCATTCCAAGTCTTCCACTTTCGAACAGGTCCCAGTCACCCATTCCTCCCATCTGTGCATCCGTGGGCTGCACATTCGTCTCAGTCACTTTACTGATCATCATTGTAGCGGCTTTCACATTTTCCTCAGAATTAATCGTAAACTCTGTTTTGTCCTCATTCAAAACTCCTCCGCCATACTGCGCAGCTACTTTGAAGAATTCGTTAAAGGTGATTGGTTGATAAATGCCATAGATATCGTCACCTAATGCACTGATCTTCTCACACGCTTCCATCGCATCATCCCAGGTCCAATCATCTGTAGGATAAGCAATTCCAGCCTTATCAAATAAATCTTTATTATAAATAAGTACTACATTAGAGAAATTTCCGGGTACACCATACTGCTTACCATCTACGGAAAATGCGTTTAATGCGGTCGTATTATAGCCGCTGGTATCAATTCCTGTAAGCTCAGCCAGAACTCCTTTATTCGCATATGCCGCAAAATTCTCAATGTTCAGTTCATAGCAATCAGGGGCTGTTCCACCGGCTACTCTTGTCTGCATCTGTGTAAAATAGTCGTCATATCCAATCGTTTCAATGTTAACTGTTATATTGGGATATTCTTCGTGGAATGCATCATACATTTTCTGAAGTGTTTCTTCATTACCACCAGAGGCATTAAAATTAGCATAAGTAATTTCTGCCGTTTCTTCCGCTACTTCGGTGTTGGCAAGATCAACAGTCTCCTGCTTACTTTCTGTTGCTGTTGCAGTTGCAGTTCCTTCCGCAGTATTATCATCTGTACTTCCGCAGCCTGTAAGTAAAGAGGTTGCCAATACTCCGGCTAATAAAAGTGACATTAATTTTTTTCTCATAAATGTATCCTCTCCTTTTCATAATTTAAACGGTTAACCTCGCATATTTTTACTGTATGAAATCAAAAATAATATTTTGTTCTGTCTCCCCCTTTACTGTTATATTTTTTCCCTTCCAGGTAATATCTATCTGATCGGAAAGAATAGAATCCTTGCCTTCCTTTCCGTAGAGGAAAATCTTATTTTTCCCATCCTGTTCCATTTGAATTGTTGTCCCGGACTTTACATAAACCGGTAATTTGGTCTCAGGATCTGAGTCTATCCATTTTTCTCCTTCATAGCACTTATATGTAAAGAAATCAAACCATTGTCCTTCTGGCAGATATACCTTTCTGGATGTCTGATTTTCTTCCATAAGGGGAGCCACTAACATACTATTTCCAAACAGGTATTCATCTTCTAAGTTAATTACATTGCTGTCTTCCTGAAAATCATATACCAGGGGGCGCATCATGGGTTTACTTTCTCTTACTGCAATTTTCGCCGTTTGATAAATGTATGGAAGAAGTTCTTCCCTAAGTGTATGCCAGTAACGCATCTCATCAATAAATTCCGGCTGTCCGTATGCCATGGCTACATTCCATGGACTTCTTTCATTATTTCCATCACTTCCCGGCATCAATTCCCTGAACTGACCGCCATCCGGTTCCGAATGCCACTGCATTATGGGAGAAAATACTGCCATCTGCGTAGATCTTCTGTACAAATCAATACTCGGAAGCGGTCCTGCAAATCCACCAATATCAAAACTCCAAAAAAGAATACCACTCATGGCTGCGGAAAGTGCTGCCCGCAAGACATTCTTTAATTCATCATTGGTTGACTGATGGTCTCCTGCCCATAAAATAGGAGTTCCGGAAGCTCCTGCATATCCTGCCCGGCTAAACAGCACTTGTTCTTCCGATATTTCATTACTGTATGCATTCACATAATCCTGACAATACTGATTCTTACCTTCTGCTCCGTTTGTTCCATCCGAAAAATTCACTTCTTCGGAATATATGAACTCTCCACCGTCCGTCTTGAATCCATCCACGCCAATATCTGACAGGTATTTTCTTTTTTGAAACCAAAACTTCTTCGTTTCTACATTTGTGAAATCCGGAAGATAAGAGCCTTCAAACCAATTGCCCGTCGGTATCTCGTAAGGCGTTCCTGCTTTATTCATTACAAGTAGTCCATGCTCCAGTGCATATTCCTTGTCCATGTCAAGCTGTTCCGATACTCTTCCCGGTTCCATTCCTTTAAAAACAGGAATTTGCCAAAGCACTAGCTTTTTCCCTTTTTCATGAAGCCTCTCGATCATGCGTTTCGGGTTTTTCCAGTATTTACTATTGCTAAAATCAAAATCATCATAGGAAAAACCTTCTGCCGACCTCTTCGGTGAATAGGTAGCTCCGTTCCAAATATAGAAAGTTGCTTCATCACTCCATGCTTCCAATACAATAACACTGGCCGGAAAATGATATTTTTCCAATTCCTCAAGCAATCTGTCTACATCTGCTTCAGAATTCCAATGATTGGCTGATACCCATATTCCAAATGCATAACGGGGTGGTATCTGCGGTCTTTTAAACAAACCGGTATAATCACGAATAACCTCACCTATTGTACCCGTAAATACATGGACCTTGGATTCGCTCGGTATCTGACATCGAATTGCATGATCAAGCGTGATTGTCGTTTTCTTCTTTGTCTCAATGTAAATACCCAGTCCCGAATCTGTCACGAAAAAAGGAGTCACGCAGTAACTGATATTTCCCTGATTACAGAATTTTTCTATAACCTGTGTCTCTACTGTCTTTCCTTTCTGATTCACTGCATCGAATTTCTCGCCCAGACCGTATGCACCTTTATAATCCACATTAATGATTAATTGTGTACCTTCTTTGCGTTCTATCTCTGCATAGGAATCATTTGCCAGTAATATTTTTTTATGATATTCCTGATCTTTTATCGTTTCTAAAATCATAATATCTCCGTTCTTTTTCTTACACTTTGCCTTTCAATTAGTTTTACAGGAAATACTTCTTCCACTTTTTCCATCTGGGGATTTTCAATGTTTTCGATCAATATTTCAACAGCTCTTTCTCCCTTAGCTGAAATAGGTTGTTTTACCGTAGTGAGCCCGGGCGTCGTATACTTGGAAATATCCAGATCATCAAATCCGATGATGGATATATCTTCAGGCACCTGAACCCCTTGTTCATAAAACCCCTTCATCAGCCCAATTGCGAGGACATCCGCTGTCGCTACCACTGCTGTAATATCTGCCTTATTATCTACGAACCATTTTGCAGCATTTACTCCGCTTTCATAATCAACCGTCGCTTCATAAAGATTTTCTTTTTGAAATTCCAGTCCATTTTGTTCAATCGCTTTCAGGAAACCTTTATATCGCTTCTGCATAACACCATCTTCCTGAAGATGTCCTGTCACCAATGCAATTTTTTTATGTCCCTGCCGAATCACAAATTCTGTAGCCAGATTAGCGCAATTCTCATCATCAATTCTTAGTTTATGAAAATAGTCATATTTACAATAACTATCAATTAACACTACCGGTACATCCAATGTTTTTAATTCACTAAAAAACTGATTCTGATAAGTACCAATAATAATAACTCCAGCCAAATTTCGTTCCTGGATCAGCTGAAGATAATCTTCAGTTACATCGGTAGCTGAGATAATTACATGGTATCCTCTCTGTCTTGCAGCATACTCTATACTACCCAGTAATTCACTGTAAAAAATATTATGAAACATCAGCTTACTGCCGGGCTCTGTCTGTGGAACGACTACTCCCAACAATTTAGTATCTTTTACAGTTAATCCTCGTGCATTCAAATCCGGCACGAATCCTAGCTCATCGATTACTGTCAGAATCTTTTGCTTCGTTTCTTCGGATACTTTTTTCTTTCCGTTTAATACATAGGACACTGTCGCTACTGATACGTTTGATGCTGCTGCAACATCCCTGATGGTTACTCTGTTTTTCATACTTTCTCTTTTCATACAGTTTAATATGCTTTGTTAACCGGTTAACTATATTATATTCTCCTATTTTTGAATGTCAATTATTTTTATTTAAAATAATATTTTTTAGATAAAATAAACAAACATTACGTATCGTTTTTATAGATTTTTAACGTTGCTTCTTCAAAGTAATTCATAATACTTTTTTTCTCTTCTTTATTGATATTTTTTCTCATTAAGTTGAAATCTTGCATTTCCTACCCTTTTCTGCTATTCTTATTGTAATGCCTGCGGATGGTCAAGTTTCCACATGTAGAGCAGGTATTTCGGTTCAAAATGCTATGTATGGGAAGGGTATGGTCATTACATGAAAATACAGGAATCTGCTGAGAATTATCTGGAAACGATCTTAGTGCTGAAGAAAAAGAACGGCGTTGTCCGTTCCATTGATATTGCCAAAGATCTGGGTGTGTCCAAACCCAGTGTCAGTGTCGCTATGAAGAATCTCCGCAATGGGGAATATATTGAAATGGACAAGGAAGGCTACATCACCCTGCTGGATAAGGGGCGGGAAATCGCAGAGAAAATCTATGAACGTCACACATTTCTTACGGACTGGCTGACTTCCATCGGTGTGGATCCCACTGTTGCTGCTGAGGATGCCTGCCGGATTGAACATGTGATCAGTGCAGAGACTTTCACTGCTATGAAAAAGACATTGAAGACGAAATAGAACTCACAGTAACTCATTGCATATTATTTGAACGCAAGAACTCCCGGTGCGATATTGCTCCGGGAGTTTTGTTATTATCATAAGCTCATTACCTGCGCTCATTAAATCTTAATTGTCACCCATTTTCCCTGTCGGAACCGAATCGACGCAAACAGAAATCTGGATACCTGATCCGCCAGAATGCCCATCCAGATACCGGTCATTCCCAGTCCCAGAGTAAACCCAAAAATGTAGGATGCCGCAGATATTCACCAGATTGGAGATCAGATTCGTCCTAAGAGCGATCATCGTATTGCCCGCGCCGCGCTGTGCCGCATTGATTCCCATGGACAATACGTTGAAGATCATGCCACCCATGATGATCCGGTAGTATCTCGCCGCCATGGCATGCGTGTCCTAACTCGATCCGCAGAATTCAATGATCTGATCCGCGAAGCCCACCGTCAGATCACTGATGATCACCGCTGCCACAATGCAAAAACAGATCGTCATCACCAGAATCTCGTTGGCCGCCTGCTGCCTCTTCTCTCCAAATCGTCTCGCCACCAGGGCGGAGATTGCTACATTCGCTGCGATGAACAGTGCCAGCCCCAGGAACTTCGGCTGTGTGGTCAGCCCTACCGCTGCCACCGCATTGGCTCCGAGCGTACTCACCATAAAAGTATCCACCATACCCGCCAGTGCGATAAAAAAGGATTCGCAGACCGCCGGCCACGCCAGCCGGATTGCCTCTTTTGTCAGGGAACCCTGTGTGTGTTCTGTGCTCATAGCTATGTTACCTATTACCTTTTCTTGGATATTTCCTGTTTCTGATAGTCATAATGCTTTATTACACTCTTAATCATACACCAAAACCTCCGTTTGCCGATAGTCCCAAATTTTTGTCCTCATTTTATAGCTAGACACATAATTTTTATCTCATTTTCATACAATACTAATCAGAAATACACGGATATTGACACATGCAAAATCGTATTTTCAAAGGAGGCTCCCATGCAATTCTCCGACAAATTTCACAATATTCACTGGAAAAACCTCATCACTGCCGTTGCCATCCCTCTGGCAGTAGGCGGACTCTCCGCCTGGATCACCATGGACGGCATGAAAGCCTTTGAAGCAGTGAATCAGCCTCCCCTGACACCGCCCATGTGGCTCTTCCCGGTGGTGTGGAGCATCCTGTTCGTCCTCATGGGAATCGCCTCTTACCTCGTTGTCATGCAAAAAGGTGAGGACACAAAAGCCCTCACCTTGTATGCTGTACAGCTTATCTTTAATTTTTTCTGGTCCATCTGGTTCTTCAACCTGGGATGGTATCTCTTCGCCTTTTTGTGGCTGGTCGCTCTATGGATCCTGATTCTCGCCACTACCGTTGCCTTTTACCGCATCTCGAAGCCTGCCGCATGGCTGATGCTGCCTTATCTGGTGTGGGTGGCGTTCGCGGGGTATCTGAATCTGGGGGTGTGGTGGCTGAACCGGTGAAAGAGTTTTCAAAAAAACGAAACACTGTTTCACTTATTTAATTTGATTGCAAAAGGCTATCTTATAAACGCACGCGTGCGTTTATCGTGCGTTTATTTAATCATTTCATAATGCGCTGATCTGCCATTGCCGATTGTAATCTATTTCTGCACCAGGCTGGTGCAGCTTTCTCCAAATGAACTTAACAGCATGGATTCTTAATTATTTCGCAACAGCCTTGACGTTTACATATCTATACATCCCCCTGAAATGCCGGACACATTCTTTCGATTTCCCCACGGCTGATTCCATATTTTCCGGCAAGTGACCGCCAATTATCTGCTACCGTTTTTCTAATGGCTGTGACATTTTTCTTCGCCTGTTCTGTTGATATCTCATAGTATGGCGCTGCCTCTATTGCCAAATCAAAATCTATCGCAGAATTATCTTCGTCCACATTCAGTGATAAAAATTCTCCATAAATATCCGGATTCACATCATACATCGGAGAAAGTACCCACCCTTTCTCCTCCAGAATAAATCCATGATTTCTAAAATGATCGTCTGTATTGGACACTGCCATGCTAAACACAATACGCTTCCACAATTCCTGTATATCTTTTTTAGGTGTTGCTCCGTTTGCTTTCAGAAAAGAAACTATTTCAAGATAACTACTTCCGTCCGCTGCGTTTGCACCATCCTTTTTACCAAGCATAGTCATTGCTGAAGAAAAGTGAATTCTTCGGCTTTCTATTCTGTCAAATCGCTTTACAAGAAATGTCGTTCCCAATCTGGAAAACTTTTCAGCTTTTGCCTCCGGAACATTAAGTCCACACATAACAGCCAGTTCATGTACTACCATTTCCCATGCCCCGGAATTAAAATCATCATGTTTAGACGGAAATTTGGCAATCCAAAGTGAGCCATCCGTCGCCAGCACAGAGGCTTTGGGTCTCGCCCCTCCCAAAGAAGATCCGGGAGCAAGTAATTGCTTTAACCATTTCTCATCCAGCCCCTTTTCATCATTTTCAAACGCAATCGATGCCTGTTCGAGTTCTCTTAATGACGTCCACGGTGGTGTTGCAAATTCCCTGTCATTGGACAAGAATTCACCTTCCAACTCCGTTTTAAAACGCAATCCGCCCATTCTTGCTTCATCATACACTCCCAGAAGATAATCACTGTCTAAAAGCTTTCTAGGTTTTTCACCTGCATTTTTGGCACGCAATTCCTCTCTGCGTTTCATCAGACGCTGTCCCCATCTATCAGGGCAGGAATCGGCAAATACTCCGAATATCTTCTTATCATCGTGAATATATTGCCTTCCCTTATACATCTGTAAATCGGGATCTAATATCATATTTCCCTTTTCCAGCCATTTCTGATCATACTCAAAAGAGTAAAATTCCTTTCCTCTCGTCTGCGAAACATAGATTGTACCTATAATTTCTTCGTGATAAGGCTGAAAATCAGCAAAAACAAAAATCTTTTTTTCTTTATCCACTCCCTATCCCCTCCTGGGTGCGCGCTTTCTTACAGGCAAATCAAGATCCTGTAATTTCCGTCCCAATTCATCATCTTTAGCAACAAGCAGTAAATCCTTATCCATATAATTCAATGCATGAAGCACAGCCGCATAGCACCCCATTGCCACAGAAGGTGAGCCTTTTTCTATGGATACTAAAGTAGCTCTGCTGATTCCTGCTCTTTCCGCAACCAATTCCGACGTCAATTTTCTGCGCAGCCTTGCATACTTTATCTGTAGTCCCATTTGCTCAAGTATTTTTTCTGTTTCAGGCAACAACACTATTGTTTTTTTCGACATAATCCCATCTCCTTATGTAAATATTATTAAACATTTATATCTACTTTGTCAAATTTTATTTACACTATTGAAAAATATCTCTGTCACGGATCCGACAGAGATATTATATAGTATGCCTATTACTCCGTTATCCTATAACGAATAACATACTGTCAAATATTACGCACAGCAATCTGTTAGCTACTCCCCATTATTTTGTAGAAATTAATTAGATTCAACTTCCTATGCTACATCCTCTGCCTGAGTCTCCGGCTCGGTATCGGCGATTTCAATCTGATCTGCCAAGTCCATGCAGTCTATATAATGATCTCCTATCCGGAACGCATAGAAACTTCTGTAATCCGAGGTCATAGGGTCTGTATCCTGATGCTTTCCGGCATTATTATCCTGAAAATATTTCGGAAGGTAATCAGCCTGCATATGTATGTCCTTCGCATCCATGTTCTGCAGATAAACATAAATAATGGTATTACTGTCGTCTAGCGTGATGGCATATTCATATCGGTCGGTCCAATTTGCCATTGCCACATATGCAACGCTGCAATAATTTTTTTCATCCTGATAGAGCATATTCGTCTGATCCTGATAAGAGAATTTCAAATTCCGCAGACGCTCTGTTTCTGCCTCATACTGTTCCCTGGTATATTGATTTTCCAAATAGATCTGGCAGGTTGCTGCAAAGATTTCATCACGGGTCTGATAATAAAAATCTTGTGAAACGGTATCCATATCTGCGGAAGGGAACACCGCTAACGGACTGTATACTCCCTTTCCCTCTAATTTGTGGTATGCTTCTCGCTCCCGGGAAGTGATTCTTGTCCCATAAATAAAATGATAGCATACGTAAGACAAAATAATCCCCAGCACAATCACTGCTGCCGCAACTGCAAATACTACTTTCTGCTTTTGGGTCATCTTTTCGTTCATTTTCCTTACCTGAATTCTCCTCCCACAAGCATTCACACAAACGATATTTTTATCACAATTTCATTAACTGATGCTAATTATTTTGATATTGTCAATTTAAAATATCTCAATCACATAATCGTAACTATAGGTGTGCACATACAACCGATCATCCTTCTCTGTCATGAGGTCCGGCATCTTTTTCAGGGGCATGCGGTCGATCACTTCTCCTTTCACAAGGAAATTCATGCTGTTGTAGGTCTGGTCGGCGCTCCGCCACAGCAGCTTCTCATTTTCCAGATCATAGGCAAACATAAAACAGGTGTCCGGCTGGGCATAGCCGTTCATTACCGAAGCCCCATAGAAGATTCCGTTCTCAAGGCGGGCGTTGTTGCCGTTGACGTACCATTTGTCTGTGGGATATTCCAGTACAGACAGGCAGGCAGCGCCAATGCTGTTAATTTATATTGTTTTTTCATAATGTCCTCTTTCTATTTTGCTTTATTTTTCCAACAGGAAATCTACAATGTTTTTTTGTCGGATGCCTCCCCGGTTAATGTGTAATAAAGTGTCCATAGATAACACCACTTTTTCATAATTATCTGTGATTGCCTCTAAGGGAGCGAATTCCCGATTTGTATTTTCCGGTGTCAGAATGTAGCATACCTGAACATATAATCTTTCATCCAGCCTATCTGCCACAAAGTCCACTTCTGCAACACCCTGTTTTCCTATCGTCACTGTATATCCTCTGCGAAGCAGTTCCTGATATACAATGTTTTCCAACACTCCTGCAATATCATTATCTTGATATTCCATAACCGCATGTCGGATTCCCAAATCCGAAAGATAATACTTTTCCTGCGTTTCCAGTATTTTCTTCCCCTTAATATCAAATCTTACAACCTTATGAATCAGGAATGCGCTCTCCAAAGCCTTTAGATAATTATAAACGGTTTCTATGCTTAGCTTTCTTCCCTGACTCTTTAAAAAATCAGTAATTGTTTTTGCTGAAAACGTATTTCCGATATTGTCCATAAGATATCTAATAATACTTTCCAATAATGCAGTATCTCTGATATTATTCCTTGCAATCACATCTTTTAATAAAACAGAATTATAAATGTCCTGAAGATATTGCATAATCCTACTTTCTTCCCATGTCATCTGATGGATGCCCGGCAGCCCCCCAAATCGAACATAGTTGGAAAAATTTTCCTGAATGGACAATTCTGCTTCTCCTTCATTGGTTCCAGAAAACTCTAGATATTCCTTAAAATCCAAAGGATATACACGAATCTCCACATATCTGCCTGCTAGCAACGTAGCCAGTTCTCCGGATAGCAATCTTGCATTCGACCCGGTCACATAGATATCACAGTCAATATCTACACGCAGAGAGTTGATTGCCTGCTGCCAGCCGTCCACTTCCTGTATCTCATCCAGGAGAATGTACAATTTTCCCGAAATCTTTTCCTCTAGTTCTATCAGGTTCCGATATAAAGCTTTATATTCTTTTAAATGATCGTATCTTAATGATTCAAAATTCATATAAATAATATGATCCGGATCTTTGCCCATACCAAGCAGTTCCTGCCTCGTCAATTCCAATAGGGCACTTTTTCCGCTTCGTCGCATACCGGTGATGACCTTTATGACCGGTTTATCAATAAAATCTCTGATATTGTCCATATATCTTTCCCGAATAATCATTACTTCCACCTCCAGTTCTTTTATTATAGTATTTTTGCAGAAAAATATCAATAGTTTCTAGTGTAGTAGAAACTATTGATATTTTATCGTTTTGTTTCTTATATATTATTATCTTTTTGTTATGTATTAATTCATCTTTCTAACACCAGTTTTCCGGAGACCGTCTTTATCACCCACCATATGGCATCAAGTCATTAAAAGTCGCCCAAGCTTCCTCATAAGTGTAATCCGCCAGCTTAATCCACCCCCGGCAAGGCATAGTCGATGTTTTATAGACTCTCTGTAATTATAGTCTACGTTCTACCGACCCGTCTGTCACGTGCTTACTTCTGCACCGCTTCCATCAGACGCTCCTGCCAGTCATAGAAAGCCTGGCCGTCCACCAGGCAGCGTTCGTTCTCACCTATCCATAATCCCTGTTCTTCCAACGCGTAGCGAAAGGTCCTTGTCTCACCGTCTGCATAAACAAACTGAAAATATCCCGATTTTCATGTCTTTTAATGTATGAAAATCGGGATACCCTAAGTTCCTCAGAATACTACTTTATAACGAAATATCGATCACCGGAGCAGGTGCGACCTGAGCACCGATTCCAGCGGCATCGGCAGAAAAAGATGTCCCGGAGTATCCGGCAGATAAGCTCACGCCGCCTCCGGAGGGAATGACGGGATTGTCCTTCATTTTCTCCAGATGGTCAAACACTGCCTTGAGGTATTCCGCATCTGCCTTGACGATTTCTTTCATCTCTTTGTTGCGGTGTTTGATCTTCATCATCTTGAGGTCTGCGGGATCCATCTCCCTATTCACAGAGACCGCACTATCTGATAATCCATCCAGCCCCATCTCTTCCATCAGGTCGCGTAAGCTATCGGACATCTCCTGCATCATCTCCGAGGTGAAATCGCTCATTTCCGACATAAAGTCTCCTGTCTGCGCATAGAATGCATCTATGCCAAGATCAATATAGTCGGATATATCATAGCTATCCCCTGCATACGCCTCACTGCCTGCATACTCATATGCGGAGAGATCCCTTGACATTTCTTCCGCATTCTGCACATTTTCCGCTTCTGTGTCCTGCGCATCCTTCGTTTCTTCTTCGCTGATCCGGTCTCCCTGGCAGATTCCGCCGGCTGCCTTCGCCAGTTCCTCTTCTTCTAAGTGTTTCGCCTTTTTCTTCGCTACACGCTCCATGGCTTTGGCATGGTTGATTGCTGCTTCGATCTCGTCATCATCATAATTTCCGCTCTGCTTCTGCCGTTTCAGGCGCAGGACTTCTCTCCGCGCCTGCCCGGCTGCCTGCTTTGCCGCCTGGGACGTCTTGCTCCGCAGTATTTTGGATGAAATATTTTTAAACTGATATTTCAGTTTTTTCAAAGCCAGCGTCGTGTTTTTCGCCTGCTGCCTCTGATTGCGCAGAGCTTCACTGTAGCTCAGCGTGCTGGTAACGATAGACTCCTGTCCCAGGCTGTTTGCTGCCTGCGTCTGCGTACTCCGGCTGTCCCAGGCAAGCATCCGTTTAATATCACTGACCGAATTTTTCGAAGCAGTCGTGTTATTCTGCTGCCCGAAAATGCCGTTTGCACTGCTCTGGTTCGTCCTACTCCCGAAGGTGATCTGCGTCGTTCCCCGGCTGTTCGAGCGCACGAACGTTCCTCCATATTTCCCCATAGAAACCATACAATATCACCTTACCCTCTGAAATCGATGTTCTGACCCACCTGACGTTCACTCTGGGTCTGCACCTCGTCACTCCGTGTGTTGAAATTGTAGGTATCTATCCTGGAAAGCAGCTCCTCGATGGAATTGGCGGTAATGGTTACCGTCTCTTCCGTATCATCACTCTCTGCCCGCTTCTCCTTTAACTGCTCTTCTTTTTCTTTCTTTGCAGCCTTCTTCTCCGCAGCCTTTTTCTCTGTTTTCTTCTGCTCAGCCTTTTTCTCGATCCGGGCCTTCTGCTCGGCGCTGGATTTCTTCAATACAGCGAAAAATGACAGTGTTCCTCCATCATTTACCTGCATTCCAAAGCCCTTGACATTCGCACCGGAACTCTGCAGGCTGGTCTTTAACTGCTGTATCTGTGCAGCGGCACCGCTCAAGATTCCCTCATACTGTTTACGGAATTTCTCATCCGTCGCCATCTGTTCGATCTTGTCTTCATCAATGAGGACGACCGTCTTATAGCCGTTGGCATATTTTGCAGCATTGGCTTTTGCATTCTCCTTCTGATCTCTGCTGACCAGAATAAAATCATAATTTCCGTACTTCTTTTTCAACTGCTCATAGTACTTCGCCGCCTTCTCCGACAGCTCCGGCTGACCGATGGTCCTGCCGTAATTCCCAGTCGTTTCCGTCGTCTGCTTTGCTTTGGAAGTATCGACCGTGCCTGCAGCACTCGTCGTATCCTTCATTGTCTTGTTCTTTGTATTCTTGCTGTAATTACTCTGCGCAGCATATGCACCGATGCTGCTTATCCCTATCTCTGTCATACTTATCTCCTCCTTGAAAATAGATGCCAAATCCGTTTGTTTACCTAGTTCCTCTAATGACAATATCGGACAGTTTCTCCGACTTTTTGATACACATCAAAAGAAAACCGGCAAAATGTGCAAAAAACCGCCTTTCTGCACCCTTTGTGGATCAGAAAAACGGTTTTCCTATAAACTTTATTCTAAATTACTATTGATTCAAATGGTTGATCGTAACATGCAGCTCTCCCAACAGCTTCTTAATGTCCGCACTGGAGGTCGCCATATCTCTCGCCAGCTTCTGGACCTCCGTTGCTACCACCGCAAATCCCTTGCCCTGATCTCCGGCTCTTGCTGCCTCAATCGAAGCATTCAGTGCCAAAATCTGCTGTCTCTTACTATAACCATCGATTTCCTTGGTCTTGTCCGTTGCTTCCTCGATCTGTTCCGCTGCTTTCGCAATGCCACCCTTCAGCTCACCTACCAGATTCTCGTTTTTCCAGTTGGCGTAGCTGGCTCTCACGAACATGTTGATCACATCTCCCAGCAGATTTGCAGATGCATCTATCTGCTCCTTAGTCTTCACATTTACCTTTTTCAGGGCCTTAATATATTTATCCTCATCAATACCCAGCTCTCTCGCTGTCTGACGGAACTTCTCCTCATCCGGATTCTCCGGCAGCACCTGTCCTCCGATAATACTGCCCAGCACGGTTCCATCCTCCAGTGTGATCGGAATACCAAAATCCACAAGTCCCGCATGGCAGGGATACACACCATGGCCTTCTCTGTCACACTGCTCGCAGCGCTTTTTCCCCTCTGCGCTTCCTCTCGTCAGATCAATACAGAACTCCGTAAAATTATAACAGTCACTGATGTATTTTCCGTCTGCACCCACAGCCACGGTTGCCAGTCCTGTGCTGCTTGCCCAGTTCTTCATGATCTGCTCGAATTTGTTCATGTCACAAAAATCCTGAATCTTCATATAATTTCCTACTTTCCCGGTTATCTTAACCGCCGAACGCATCAAAGCCGGTAATTTTTGATCCCGGCATCATCTTACATTTACATAAAAATTATACCACAAACCGCAATATTTTTCTCCCTTTTTACTATTTTTACCGATATTTTCACAACATTTTCTATCTATGCTTCCTTCCCTCCAAACGCTGTAAAATAGATGCAATGCAATGTCATCTATAGTATAATTATCTGGATGCAGATATGAGTGCTGATCGTGGAAAAAGGAGGTGCCGTTAATTGAAGAAAACGAAGATATTCTTAAGAAAAATATATGTTCTCGTTCTGATATTATCTGCCGCCCTGCTCAGTGCCTGCTCCGCTGGTCCTTCCGATGAAGCAGAAAAATACGTTGTCCTGATCGGCGAAGATTCTGAAATCATAGAAAAGCTTTCTGACATTGATCTGCTTGTCATAGATGCGGAATATTTTTCCCAAAATGACATTGCCCGTTTAAGAGAAAATGGTATCCGCGAAATCTACTCCTATATCAATATCGGATCGATCGAAAGCTTCCGGTCCTATGATACAGACTTTGAGAAATATACTCTGGGTGCCTATGAGAACTGGCCGGAGGAAAAATGGATCGATGTCTCAGCTCCGGAATGGCAGGCATGTACAGCTTCCAGAGTAGACGCCCTGGTACAGAAGGGTGTGGACGGCTTTTTTGTCGATAACACGGATGTATACTATAACTATCCGCAGGAATCCATCTATGACGGAATCCTTACGATTCTGGACTATATGGACCATACCGGCAGAAAGATCATGATCAACGGTGGGGACTGCTTTGTAAAAAAATATCTTACAACAGAAAAAAACGTTCTCATCGATGGGGTAAACCAGGAGAACGTTTTTACTGCGTATGATTTTTCAAAGGATATCTATACTAAAAATGATCAAAGCACGCGTGAATACTATACTGAATATCTAGATCTGGCTATGTCACACGGCTGTACCGCTTACACCCTGGAATACGCAACGGATCCCACCATCCGCAGGCAGGCAGCCGCCTACGCCGGGAAGCATGGGTACATCTGCTATATTTCTGATAATATCGGGTTATGTCTGGGAAGATAACATATTCCTCTCAAGCGCTATCACAGAAATGTTGTCGCACAGGTATCCAGATGCTTATTTTTCACACTAGCATTATCACTTAGGCACTCATCACAATAATAATAGATATTGTATCCCCCCTTCCCTCGTGTGTCCTCTGTCACCGAGAAATATCCGGCCTGCATTTTGGCTGTCGATCCGTTCAGAAAATGAATTTCACGCTGCTTCAGCGAATCCGGTCTATCCGAAGACATGCTATATCGCCGGGTTATACTTTCCTGTAGTAATATAATCCAGCTGGATCTCCGTAAAATAGTTCTTCAGATTCGCCTGGTCTGCAGCGACCTTTGCCTTATGTATATAAGACAGATACTGTGGTGCCAATACTCCCACCAACATTGCCCTGAGTATAAGAAAGACCCGCATGGTCTTCCCAAGCAGGTCTTTCTTCCGGTCATATATTCAGTTTTATCAGTTCTCTATTATTCGCAAAGCTTGGAAAATGCATCCGCTACGAACTGAACCTTAGGTCCGATGATTACCTGAACGGAGGTCTTACCGGGTTTCATGACACCGGCTACGCCTGCAGATTTGATCACCTTATCATTCACTGCGGTAATGTCTTTTACTTCCAGTCTCAGTCTTGTGATGCAGTTGTCAATGCTTGCAATGTTGTCCTTGCCGCCGCAGCCTTCCAGAATGGTTGCTGCGATTGCTGCGAAATCATCATTTGCCAGCTCGATCTTCTTCTCTGCTTCTACATCATCATCTTCTCTACCGGGGGTCTTCAGATCCCATTTCTTGATAGCGAAGAGGAATACGAAGTAGAATACAGCAAATGCTGCGATACCCAGAGGGATGATCAGCCAGATCTTCTGTGCTGCAGGCAGGGAGGATGAGAACAGCAGATCCATCGCACCTGCGGAGAAGCTGAAGCCTGCACGGAAGCCGAGGGCAACAGTGATCATGGTGAAGATGCCGTACAGTGCTGCGTAGATCACATACAGTCCGGGAGCTAAGAACATGAATGCAAACTCAAAGGGCTCGGTAACGCCGCAGATGAAGGAACAGATTGCTGCAGAAGCTACCAGACCGATCGCTGCCTTTTTCTTGGCGGGCTTTGCACATTTTACCATTGCCAGAGCCGCACCGGGGATACCGAACATCATACAAGGGAAGAAACCGGACATATACATTCCAAGGCTCCAGGATACATCAGCGCTTGTCTCACCTCTCCAGAAGTGCTGCAGATCTCCAAGTCCGATGGTATCGAACCAGAATACGTTGTTCAGTGCGTGATGTAATCCGGTAGGGATCAGCAGACGGTTCAGGAAAGCATAAATACCTGCGCCGACTACATCCAGACCTACAATAGCTTCACCGATAGCTACCAAAGCGCCGAACAGTAAAGGCCATACGAACAGCAGTACAACAGACGCCAGAATAGATACCACACCTGCCACGATAGCTACGCAGCGCTTGCCGCTGAAGAAGGACAGCCAGTCAGGAAGCTTGGTATCCTTGAACTTGTTGTAGCACATGGAACCGATAATACCGGCAATAATACCGATAAAGGGATTCGCAATCTTATTGAATGCCAGTGTCTTGGTAGCATCCTCAGCGATGGAGGGCATAATGGTCGTAACAAATCCGGTAGACAGAAGTGTTGTGAGCATCAGCCAGGAAGCCAGAGCTGCGACAGCACCGGTACCGTCATTTTTCTCCGACATACCGACACCTACACCAATTGCGAACAGGATCGCCATGTTGTCGATCAAAGCACCACCTGCTTTTACGAGGAACAGACCGATCAGATTTGCTACACCCTGGATCTCACCACCCTGCATTGTTGCCGGGCACAACCAGTAACCAATACCCATGAGGATACCGCAGATCGGCAGAACCGCTACGGGAAGCATTAACGCTTTACCCAGTTTTTGAAGAAACTTCATACATTTCTCCTCCTTTACATTATACTAAACCGGAACAGTTCCGGTCAGTTTCGTTAGTTAATACGGACGTACCGCTCTTAAGAAATCTGGAGCACGTCCTCGCCGGGAGATACTTCTCCCTCTTTCAGAATACTGATCTTGTTATATTCATCAGTATTGCAGATCAGGACCGGAGTGATGATATGCAGTCCGGCTTCCTGAATCTTCTCCAGATCCGCATCCAGCAGAAGATCGCCCTTTTTGACATGGTCTCCGGCAGCAACATGTGCTGTGAAGGGGGCTCCCTTGAGTGTCACGGTGTCCAGTCCGATGTGGATCAGAAGCTCCGCTCCCTGATCCGTTGTCATGGTGATCGCATGGAGCGTATCAAATACCACGGTCACCTCTCCGTCTGCGGGAGCATATATTTTCCCCTCAGAGGGGATCACTGCAAATCCGTCTCCCAATATCTTCTCGGAAAATGTAGGATCCGGTACCTCTGTAAGAGCAACTGCCTTCCCCTTACAGGGAGATCCGATACAATTCCCTTTTCGCTTACCTTTCAAAAAATCTAACATGTGAACTCCTTTCCGTCGATATATACCGCTGCAATGTTCAGTTCCTGATCCAGGAGTACGAAATCTGCCCTCTTACCAACGGATATACTGCCCACTTCATTGAAAATACCGATCTCCTTCGCCGGATTCTCCGTGGCACACATCACTGCCGTCTCTAACGGCAGACCTACGGTTTTTACTACAAACCGCATACAATCCATCAGATTCGTCGCCGATCCGGCGATCGTGCCATCATGCAGGGTAGCCAGATTGCCTCTGACGGTAACCGGCTGTCCTCCCAGAGTATATTCACCATCCTCCAGGCCCGTTGCACGCATACTGTCACTGATCAGGATCATGCGGTCAGCGCCAAACATCGCAAACGTTGCACGGATCACTGACGGATGAATGTGTACACCATCACAGATCAGCTCCGGATGACATTTCTCTGAATCTCTCACTGCTCCGATCACGCCGGGCTCCCTGTGGTTCAGCGGCGGCATTGCATTATATAAATGTGTCGCATGAGATGCTCCATGTTCAATGGCTTCCTTTGCGGTATCATAGCCGGAAGCTGTATGCGCCAGTGAAATGACCACTTCTCCTTTGGCTCTGTCGATAAATTCCATCGCTCCCGGCTCCTCCGGTGCGATATCTACCAGCTTGATCAGCCCGTTCGCTGCTTTCTGCAGCTGACTGAAATATTCATAATCGCAGTGCATGATATTTTCTGCCGCCTGAGCACCCTTTTTCGCCGGACTGATAAAAGGTCCTTCCATATTGATGCCCACCAGGTGGGATCCACCGGAATACTCATAGCTGCCGGCATTTTTCATGACCTCCAGCAGTTCATCCTTAGGGATCGTCATGGTAGCCGGGCAGACACTTGTCACACCGACAGAGGCTTCATATGCAGTGATAACATTCAGTGCTTCCTTCGTACCGTCACACATATCCGCACCCTTACAACCATGGAAATGAATATCCACCAGTCCCGGTATCAGATACATGCCTTCCGCATCCACAACAGCTTCCTCACCTGCCGGATCCCCGGTACAGCTTACGAACCTGCCGTTCTCCACGGCTACATCCCCTCTGACAAACCGATGCTCCTCTGTATATATATTTGCATTTCTGATTCTCATGACCTATCAGCTTCCCCTTTCTTATTCAGAAAGCTTACTGAGCGCTGCTTCGTCTGCCACCAGCGTCACATCATTATGAAGCTGTAATACCGATGCCGGCACCTGCGGTGTGATGGGTCCGAAGAAAGCTTTCTGTACGATCTCCGCCTTGTCTTCACCGCTGGCTACGATCAATATTTTCTTCGCCTGCATAATGGTCTTGATCCCCATGGTGTATGCCTGCTTCGGGACATCCTCCGCCGATGCGAAGAATCTCTTGTTGGCTTCGATCGTAGACTCTGTCAGGTTCACACAATGTACCTGCTTGTCAAAACTCTCTCCCGGTTCGTTGAAGCCGATGTGCCCGTTATGTCCGATTCCCAACAGCTGCAGGTCCACGCCGCCCAGCGACTGGATCAGATCCGTATATCTACGGCATTCTTTCTCCGAATCCGGTTCCATTCCGTTTGGCAGATGTGTATTTTCCACCGGGATATTCACATGGTCAAACAGATTCTGGTGCATAAAATAATAATAACTCTGATCGTTTTCCCGGCTCAAACCTTTATATTCATCCAGGTTCACCGTCATAACCTCAGAAAAGTCCAGGTCTCCCTTGCGGAACCATTCCACCAACTGTTTATACAGACCGATGGGAGTAGATCCCGTAGCCAGTCCGAGAACACAGTTCGGTTTCATGATAACCTGTGCCGATACGATATTTGCAGCCTTTCTGCTCATATCTGCATAATCTTTCGCTTTGTATATTCTCATGAATCTCTCACTCCATTTCGCATATTTTACTACGGACATTCAGTACCATGGACGGTGCCACACTGAGTTCATCAATTCCCATCTGTACAAATCGTGTGGTCAGTGTCGTATCCGCTCCCAGTTCTCCGCAGATGCCGACCCATTTTCCATGCTTATGTGCTCCGTCAACAGTCATCTGTATCATACGCAGGACTGCCTCATGATGTGGATTATAGAATCTGTCCAGTCTGTTGTTCTGCCTGTCGATAGCCAGAGTATACTGTGTCAGATCATTCGTGCCGATACTAAAGAAATCTACATGCTCCGCCAGCTCCTCACTCATCATGACAGCCGCAGGAGTCTCGATCATAATTCCCTGTTCCGGAATTACGTAAGGAAGCTTTTCTTCCTCCAGCTCCTTAGCCACCTCAGCCACGATTTTCTGAATATCCAGCACTTCCTCCACGGAAATGATCATCGGATACATAATGGCCAGTGTTCCGTATTTTGCCGCCCGAAGAAGTGCTCTCAGCTGGGTCTTGAAGATCTCCGGCTGCTCCAGACAGATCCGGATCGCACGATATCCCATGGCAGGATTATCTTCCTTGCCCAGTCCGAGGTAATCTACATTTTTGTCCGCACCGATATCAAGGGTACGGATGATGACCTTTTTCCCTGCCATCATCTGCAGCACCTGACGGTAAGCATTGAACTGTTCTGTCTCATCCGGAAGCGAATTCCTTCCGAGATATAAGAATTCACTGCGGAACAGGCCGATACCCTCCGCATCATTCTCCAGTACATATGCCACATCCGATACGCTGCCGATATTTGCATATACATTGACCTTGCGTCCGCTCTTTGTCACGGATTCACGTCCCTTGTATTCTGCTAACAGGCTTCTCTGTCTCTGTTCCGTCTGCTGTGCCGCTTCTGCCTGTCGGATCTGCTCTTCCTCCGGATCCAGGTAAAATACTGCTTCCTTGCCGTCCACAATAGCACGGGTTCCGTTATGGATTTTCTCCAGTTCCAGTGGTACCCCTATCAGTGCCGGAATATTCATCATACGTGCCAGGATCGCGGTATGGGAATTCGTTGAACCATGTACTGTGACAAAGGCCAGGATCTTACTCTTATCCATCTGTACCGTCTCACTGGGTGTCAGATCATCTGCCACAATGATCGACGGCTCCATGGTACTCCAGTCAATCTGCTCCTCCCCGGACAGATTGCGGACGAGCCGGTTGGAGATATCCCTGACATCCGCAGAACGGGCCTGCATATATTCATCATCCATGTTGGCGAACATCTCTGCAAAATTATCACCGGTCACTGCCACCGCATACTCTGCATTCACTTCTTCGTTCTGAATCATGCTGTGTATGGCATCCTGATAATCGTCATCCTCGAGCATCAGCTGATGCACCTCGAAAATGGCTGCATTGACTTCTCCGACCTCCTGCAGCGCCTTCTCGTATAACTGCTTCAGCTGCGTCATCGTACGTTCCTTAGCCGCATCCAGCCGTTTCAGTTCTTCCGCTGTGTTGTCGATATGGATTCTCTTAACGAGACTGTCCTTTTTCTTCAGAACACTGACAGGTCCGATCGCTGTTCCCTTATATACGGATTTTCCAATATACTTTTCCATTTTCTACCTTCCAAACTCTGTCGTACAGGTCTTCTCCTAGAGGTTATCACGGAAAAACTTCTGAAGCTCTGTTGCTGCGGTATCTTCATCCGCTCCTTCTATCGTAACTTCCACATTGTCTCCGCGCTTCACGCCCATTCCCATGATCGCCATCAGCTTGCCTGCTGCAGCTGATTTTCCATTACAGGAAATTGTCACTGCACTCTGGTACTTTTTCGCTTCCTTGGTCAGCATTCCCGCAGGACGCGCATGCAGACCGTTTTCATCCTTAATAATATAGCTGAACTGTTTCATCGGTAACATTCCTCCCTATTTTATATTTCTTGCTTTAAATATGTAGCATATTGTACATACTTTTCGTTCGTCTGACTGATTATATATACATATTACCCATTTTTTTATTGTTTGTCTACATCACTTTTGATATATTGTATATTTTTGAACATTATCGTAAAATTTTGTAAACTTTTTAATAAAAAATTTATAGAAAAAGGATGCCTGCTTGTCTGGCACCCTTTCTTGGATCATTCTTCCGGTTTTGTTATTTGCTGTAGTCAGCTCCGCCTACTGTTCCTCCAGCTCCTCATAGAATCGGTAATTGTTCTTACCGTTCTGTTTGACATAATACAATGCCTTGTCCGCTTTTATATAATATTCTTCAAATTTGTCTCCCTGTCTGCACATACACAGACCGCAGGACAGGGATGCCGCTGAAGTCTCCGCCGCAGCATCTTTTGCCGCACGAAAGCTGTCAAACAGCTTTCTCACCCGCGTGTTTATTTCTGCTTCCGATGCCTCCGGCAGATAGAACAGGAATTCATCTCCTCCCAGCCGGCAGACCACTGCGCTCTCCATGCACTCTGTGAGCGCCTCTCCTACCAGTATGAGGGCACGATCCCCCGCCTTATGTCCATAGACATCATTGATCTTCTTCAGATTATCCATATCCACAAATCCCAGACAGCCACCCTGCTTCTGCATTTTCTCAAGGATCAGTGCCTCACCCTTATGACGCATGGGAAGACCTGTCAGATAATCCAGACTTTCCCTGGCCTCTCTCTGCCTGGCCAGCTCCAGCTCACGGATGTGATCCATCGTCTGGATCAGAGTAACAACCAAGAGAACCACCAATCCGATTGCAATAAAGATTCCGGACAGTGACACAACACGATACACTGCTGTCACCTCCAGCATGACCGCGATCATGGCAGCCACCAGTCCGATCAGCGGCAGCTTGTAATGCTTCGCTGTTCCCTTGATAAGATCCCGGCAAATAGTGATAAATACCGTCAGGAACGTTCCTGCGATCATCACGTGGGACAAAAACATTGTCGAGATAAAATCTGCGATATTTAGTACCTGTAATGCCGTGCATATCACAAAATTCACACAAATGATACACTCTGCCACATGATAGACCTTCCGGTATCTCCCCTGCTGCACACTGTCAATATAGAACAGGATCGGAACCGGGCAGATCATCACGACGAAGAAGCACATATTCGACAGAATGGAAGCATTGGGCACAAACAGCTGGCGTAACTTCGATTCTCCCAGCATCCACACTGCTCTCAGGAGCATGCACCATCCCAGGTACTCCAGATCAAATCTCGTCTTATATATAATATCGAGTACCAGACTGATGATCAGCACGACCAGTCCGGCAAACAGCATAGCACAGGCGATCAGAGTTACCATAAAATAGCAGTGGAATATATATGCCCAGATATCTGATTTATCCCCGCAATATACCGTGTTGACGACACCGGAATACTTTTTCGTAAAGCACTGCAGCTCGATCCGCACTTCCTGTCCCGCATCCTCAGCGGAGGTCTCGCAGAATACATACCGGCTGGCAGAATTTTTCCCAAAAGGTCTGGTATTCTCCGTATCATACACCGTCCTCAGTTCCCCACCGATGTAAATGCGCACATTCTCCATAGAGGACCTGATGGCGATCGTATTTTCCTTATAATCCTGCGGGAGCACTGACCGGATGACCAGAACCTCTCCTGCCGGTACATCACACCTGCCCGGGACCTGGATTTCCTCTTCGGTTCCGTCTGCCAACACCCGGTAAAAGGTTCCCGTAAAAGTAATGCTTTCCTCCGTGACCGGTTCCCTCTCACTGGGGTAAATGCGCTGCCCTAAAAAAAAATGCTGCAAGCAGTACAAGTATCACCACATAAAATATAATTCTTTTATACTTTCGGATCGTATATTTCTCTTCTGTCAACTTTTGTACCTCATTAAATGATACCGGTAAAATGTTTATAGAAAATTCCTTCGACAAGTCAGGTTACGCTGTGCATTATCTCACCTTTTGTAGAAACTGTTCCTTCCCGCATGGTCTGCCAAAATAATATCCCTGCAGATAATCCACCTTCATTTCTTTCATTTTCAGAAGCCATTCTCTTTCCTCGATGCCTTCTGCGCATATCCTGACGTTAATACTATGTACCATGGGGATGATATTTTTATATAATTCATAATCCCTGTCACTGTTCATCGCCTTGGCAGTAAAATCCCTGTCCATTTTCACGTAGCTCGGATTCATATCACGGATACAATGAAGGTTCGAATATCCTGTTCCAAAATCATCAATTACAAAGGGAATCCCGTTCTTTTCCAAACTTTTGCGGAATCTACAGAACGCCGGTGTCATATCCATAAAGCCGCTTTCTGTCATTTCAACGCATAAACATTCCGGCTTTAAAGCGTACTTTTGAATCACATCCAGAATATCCCGCTCCACATTGCCCTGCAGGATCTGAACATAAGAAACATTTACATTTATCCTGAAATCCGGAATATATTTCTGCATTTCACGGCACATTGCTGCGGCTTCATTCAAAATATATCTTCCGGCGGGAATGATCAATCCGGTCTCTTCCAACAGCGGGATAAACTCCATCGGTGAAACAAACTCCCGCCCTTCTTCCGTTATCATTGAAAAACGCATCAGCGCCTCTGCTCCAATGATCTGTTCCGTCCGGCAGTCCACGATCGGCTGATAATTGACTTCAAAGCCTTCGTAATTGTTTACAATAGCATTACGAAGTGCTGCTATGATTCTTCCTTTTTGCAAAAAGACCTCATAGTCATCCTGGTCAAAAACATAGAATCCGTTTTTGCCCATGCTTTTTGCCTGTTTCAGAGCAAATTCAAACTTTTTGCGGCACTCTTCGGTTCCCTCACAAAATGTTGCTGCATCTATAACACCAATAGAAATAGAAAATATAGCTTCATAATTTTCAGCTATTATGAAATTATGAAGTTTATCTGTGATCTTTTCTTTCAGTGCCACAGCATCTTCTGCGGAAGAAGCGTCCAGATCCACGATCACATACTGATCCGCTACCAAATGGTAAATTCTCTGCTTGTCTGAAAGGCATTCCTTCATGCAGGCGGCTACGCTTTTGAGGATATAATTACCATAATCCGCTCCCCTGGAGCTATTGATCGCTCCAAAATCATCAATTCCTACATGCATCAAAAAGCCCTTGGAAATAGGTTCTTTTTGTGAACACAGGTAATCAAGGAATTCCGGGCCACCAAGCAGTCCTGTGACATTATCGGCCCTTCTCTTGTTGCCGGTTTCATTCATACACCCGATCAGATACTCCGCATTTCCCTGCTGATCATTGATAACGATACCACGACAGTTGATCCAGACCGGCATACCTTTTTTATCGAGCCATCTGTAATGAAGATTATGTACATTTTCTCTTCCTTCGCATATGTCCGCGAGATGCTTTGCAAGCATCTCACGGTCTTCCTCA
>Ga0129313_1000505_pt1 | contig 32480 bp, 34 predicted proteins | sample O1105metagenome_FD_94436 | JGI IMG/M metagenome (GOLD analysis project Ga0129313, IMG submission 94436) | Orangutan group fecal microbial communities from fecal samples from Wisconsin, USA - O1105 metagenome | ecosystem: Host-associated > Mammals > Digestive system > Large intestine > Fecal...
CTACCGAAATATCTGCGTAATGCACTCCATCCAGAGGCTGTAGTGGCATAAATCGCTATTTTGTTAGCTGAAGTATTGAATTTTCAAGGTGCGAAGCCCATTTTAGGTATGGGAAGTCTTAGTCAATATATTGTATTTTATTCATTTATGTGATATGTTTTTGTTAAATCATATATTTTATTGTATTACTATTGTATGGAGCATTCTGACAAAGTTCTTAAGGAGGGACACAGAAAAGCGATGAGTATCAGTATTTTCGAGTATAATGAAGTAGAAGAAAAAGAGAAAATTCGGAAAGCCGAATATAATAATGGGGTTGCAGATACCATTCAAACAATAGTGTCTGATTACCTGGAAGAAGGATTTTCGGATGAAAAAATCATCTCTAAGTTGGTAACAAAATTTCATTTATCGGAAAAGGAAGCACAAAACTACCTTGCGGAGCAAAAAAACAGGTAACTACCCTTGAATAATACTATAGAAAAAGCCCTCTACATTTGGTATAATGGCATTAAATAAATTTATTGTTCAAGGAGAATTTACATGCAAAAAAGATATATACATCGCATTTTAGCTATTGGTATTTTATCCGGCTGTCTGTTTCTCGGAGGATGTAAAAATACTTCCGCTCCGGCTGACAGCTCTTCAAGCTCTGCTGCATCTCAGGCCGCGACACCGGAACCGGCAACGACGGATGTAGCAGAATCTTCTGTGGCGGAGACAAGAGCCCTCACCCTGACTTTTATCAATATGTGCAATGTGGAAATCGGTATGGTTGCCGTCATTGACCCGGCAACGGGCGAACAGATCAATCTGGATGCTCTTTCCAACGAAGAATCTATCTCCATGGAGGCTAACTGGCCTGTCTCTGTGAAAGAATTTCAATGGGCACTTTACAATTCAGAAGGGGAACTCTGCATTGAAGGAAAGACCGATATCAGCACCGCAGAAACCGCTGCAATTCTTGTTCTTACCGGAGAGGGAAATGTAGATAAAGTAGAAGAAGTCTTTCAGTAAATGTTCCAATTGACTTTATGTTTTGAGCGACCTGTCCAGGTCGCTCAAATTTTCTTTAAAAATAGTTTGCATTCTTTTGATTTATATGCTATATATGCTATGCTTTTACAAAAGCATACATTTCTTAAATTCAGGTGATTATCTAAATCTCTATATTCTCGAAAGTCTATGCTTTTAATCACACAATAATTTAAAAGCAGGAGATTTTTGGAAACGCCAAGGCTGGGATTCTCACCTGTTCACGGTAAAGCTGACTCTTCCATTTTTGTCCTGCGAAGGATGCTACCCTGTATGCATCCACTCTGGTAAAGATACCGACTCCCAGGTTTATTGTATTTTATAATGGGCTGGAAACAAGACCGGCAGAAGAGGTACTCCGCCTTTCGGATGCCTATCACACTGCGGAAGAATATCCGGAATTGGAATTAAAGGTGACCGTACTCAACATCAACGTCGGAAATAATCAGGCACTTCTGGACAGGTGCCGGACATTGCGAGAATATATGCAGTATGTGGACTGTGTCCGCCACTATGTCTCCATGCCTGACATGACATTGGATGATGCTGTAGCAAAAGCAGTGGATGATTGTGTCGAAAAAGGTATTTTGGCAGATTTCTTAAGGAGGAACAAGGCAGAAGCGATGAGTATCAGTATTTTTGAGTATAATGAAGTGGAAGAAAAAGAAAAAATTCGGAAAGCCGAATATGCTAGTGGTTATGAAGCTGGTAAAGCTGTCGGTTACGAGGTTGGAAATGCCGCCGGTTATGAGGCTGGAAATGCCGCCGGTTATGAGGCTGGCATCGCAGTCGGAATTCAAGCCCTAATTACTAGGTATACATTCTCGAAAATCTTCCACAGGAAAAAATAATTGATAACTTGATAAAAACATTTCATCTGACACCGGAGAAAGCACAGCAATATCTTACGGATCAAAAAACAAGTAATTAACATTTCAGTATATTTTTATACCAAAAACTTGGCATCAGTTCGGGAGATATCTCCCAAACTGATGCCATCATTTTTACTTGGTCTTACTTTATACAGTACTCTTAATTACTCTGCATCCTGCTCTGCATTCTCAGCCAGTGCCTTTTTCTCATTGTGCTTCTTGTACATCTCGTAGCCGGTAGCACCAAGCAGTGCAACAATCAGCAACCACCACCAGGACATCTTGGTCTGCTCATCCTCAACGATGATATCTGCAAGAGGAGTTTCCTCGTCGTCAAGCTGAATGGTTTCCTGAGATTCAGGCTCTGCCTTTGTCTCTTCCTGCTTGTTCTCTTCTACGGCAGGAGCAAGAGGTGTTACTTCCTCCTCGATTTCAACCACTTCAGGCTGTGCAACGGGTGCAGGAGCAACTACATTAACAGTAGCGGCAGGTACGGTAGCTAAAACAACAGGAGTTGTAACAGTTGTCTCTGTATCATCTGTTGTGTCGTCGGTACCTTCACCACCCGTAGGTGCGGGAGTGAGACGAGCAATTGCAGCATTCCGCTCATTCTCTGCATCTTTCAGTTTCTGCTGAATCTCATTGTTTTTCTTTTCTGCTTCTTCTTTCTTCTTTTCAGCCTCAGCCAGCTTTGCCTTCAGACCCGTAAGATCTGTCTCGCTGTTTTTCTCTTGCAATTCAGCAATTGCAGCCTTAAGGTTATCCACCTCTTCTTGTGCCGTCTTAGCAGCATCTTTTGCAGCCTTTGCCTCTGCAAGCAATTGATCATACTTATATGTCAATTTCCGGGCGGTTTCCATGAATTCGTTATACTCTTTATCCGTCTTCTGAACTAAGAGATAATTCTCATCCAAGTAATTCTTGTTCTGGATAATTTCACCGGTCAGCGCTTCTGCATTGCCATAAGTCTCGGTTTCAACAGTTTTATTTTCTGTTTTCTCTGAAGCCTTCTCCAGATAATCAACCGTGTAAGAGTAGGTTGTGTGATCAATTGTATTTGTACCCGTAGTCTTTACATTATATACTCCGGTTGCGCCATTTGCTATTGCCTGTTCCCGTGCAGCAGCCTCCACTGCACCCTCCGCAACCTGTTTGGTTTCTTCCTCACCAGTAGTCACCTTGACACCTGCAACGTACCGGATGGTTGCCTTATTGAACTTCCAATCTGCCCAATCTGCGCTAACAAAGATACCGCCCTCTGCTTCCACAGCCTTTCTTGCAGTTTCTTCCAGTTTTTCGTTGGTTGATTGTCCGCCCTTAATCAATACCTGAATATCATCCCAGAGAGAGCCAAAGGTGCTCTGGCTAACGGTTTTCTTTGTCACCTTTGCATAGGTTGCAGTGACTGTACCCGTAACAAGATAATCCGCGTCATCCGTAACTATCGTATGTTTTTTCCCAAAGATTTTATAAGTCTCAGTCTCTTCTTCTGTCATTGATACAGACAAATCACTCTTAATATCACCAATAAGATAATAGTCGCCAAGATCGTCATCTATCTTATCCTTGGCCATATCGAAAGCCTTATCTTCAGCCTCTTCTTTTGAATCAGCCTCATACCACAAATAACCGCTCTCATACTCCTTATTCACATCCACTGTCTTCGTAAAGGTCGGAATGTAGGTTCCGCTTGCTGTATAGGTGTAGGTTGTCTTCTCTGTCTCAGTTACAGTTGCATCCTTGCCGGTTGCCTCTTCCAGCTCTTTCTCCTTTGCTTCTGCCGCCTTATCTCTATCCGCATCGGTTGCATAGCTCAAGCCCGCTTTAGATGCATCGAATTGAGCACCCGCATAGGTAATTGTGGTAACATCTGCGGTTACGGTCTTTACCAGATTGCCTTCCTTGTCCAAAGACCAGGACTCCTGCTTCGTGCCCTCGTCAACAGTAACATCCGTTGTGCTGGTTTTAGTAATCTCACTGTTGGATACAAGGGTCTCGCTGTCAGTCATGTCATTCTTTTCAACGTACTTACCATCTACCTTTACAACAGTACCGCCTTCCAATCCTGCTGCGGTATCAATTACATTACCGTCCTTATCCACATACTGGTCGGGATTCGTGTTCTGGTACTCCTCGTATTCCACTTCCTCAATTCTCTTCTCAAAGATTACAATGTCATCCTTGGAACCGTTATCCATCTTGAAGTTGTAATATTTTATCTGCTTTTCTCCATTTTCATCTGTATATTCCGCAGTAAAATAATTGTATTCATTATTATCTAAGCCCTGAATACGGGTTACCGTGGCATTTTCAATGCCAAGTTTTTCGGGCAGATAATAATTCTCCATAATGGCAATGAACAGCTTATCTTCATTTCTCCAGTTCAGGCCATTATCTTCCTTGCAAACTTTCTCTGCTGCCGCTATCGCACCTGTTGCGGTGGAATCAACAGCCTTCTCTGCCGCTGCAACAGCCTCTTCCAACGCTGCTGCCTTTTCCTGCGCATCCTTTAACTTTTTAGCAGCTTCCTCAGCATTTACGTCTGCATTTGCGATTGCTGTATTATATGCGCTCTCATATTCCTTCATCTTTTCAACTGCATCATCATACTCAGCCTTTGCTTCATTGTATGCATTCAGCTTTTCATTGAACTCTTCCTGTACCTGATTTGCAGTTTCTTCCAATTCAGCATAAGCATCATTGGCATCCGTGATGGTAGTTGCATTCTTAATATCATCGAGTTTCTCATCTACCTTAGCATTTGCTTCCTCCATCGCAGCCATTGATTCTTCCATCTTATCATCGATATCGGCTGCATCTGTTGCTGCGTCTGTTGCCTTATCAAGAGCCCCGTTGTACAATCCGTCATTCTTCTCTGCAGTATCCAACTGGTCTTTTGTATTCTGGATATCCGTATTATCGGCTGCCACAAGATCCGTAAGAGTATTGCTACCCGCATCATTCTTTTCATCAATCGCCTCAGCCTTATTAATTACATCCTGTGCTAAATCCTTGCCGTCTTTATCTACGACCTCACCAGCCACAACATGTGTTTCTTCACTTTCATCCAGGATACTCTTTGTTACCGTATCAACACCTTCGATAGCACCCACATTTTCTTCCGTACCTACTGTTATTGCCTCTGATGCGTTATCAGCAGCCTCCTGAGCCTTATCGCATACATGGCTCTCCTGAACCTCTTCACCCTCGCTACTCTTTTTCTCAGGTTCACTGCCTTCACCGGGCTCTGCAGCCAATGCTGTCAACGGTGAAGATGCCATCAGCATAGCGGAAATTCCGATTGCCATTGCGCGAATTACTTTTTCACTCTTTACATTTTTTCTCATTTTTCTTATCCCTCCACAATTTACTTCTCTTCTTCATCAGTTCCCGCTATATGCGTAAATAAGTACTCCAGTACATCCGGTGTGAACTTCCTTGCAGCAATTCCTATCTCGAAGCTGCCGTCCTCGTTTTGAACCTGCCTCTTGACATCGGCATACATAATCAATGTCTCGGCCACGATGATGATATCCTTTCCCACAATCTGTGGGGAACCGGCCGGCATCGTGATTCCCATGCCCAGCGGACTTACGTTTTTGGTATCCACATAAAACTTTTCGCCTGTCTCACATACCACAATTACGCTTCTTGCCTGGTATTTAACCCTGTCGATTTTTCTTCTCTCTTCCATATTATCTTCCCCTTTTCCCTTCTTACCTGTAAAGACTGCTGTTTCCCTCAAAAAGGTTCAGCTTTCTTCAAAATTTTCTTCAACTTTTTTTGCTTCCAGCTCGGCGACCGTCTCTTTCAGTCTGGAAAGTGACCACCCAAGGTAATTTGTCCCCTCTGAGTCCAACTCCCGAATCCTCTTGCGGAATCCGTTACATCGTATCAGGTATACCGCAAGCAGTACGGCAAGTGCCAGAAGCACCATGACCACCACGGTAGGCCAGAAGTAATCGCTACCAGACGGTGCCAGAGGTACTCTCTCATCTTCCAGCACGACCAGGTCGTAATTTACCTGCATAAGGGAAATAGTCTGTAATATACTCATAAGCGTTGCCCCTTTATCCTTTTCTAACTGTAAAGACTGTCCCATTCTGCGAAAAGGTTCAAAAAATACAAAAAAGTTGAAAAAAAATAAAATCTTTTACATTTTATTCATAATGCTTTATAATAATGAAAGGTTCAAATATTGTATGATCAATATCGAATAAGGAGAATCGCCATGCAGGGAAAAAAATTTGTGAAATCCTTCCGCCTTGCCAAAATAATTCAGTTCGGCATATTATTGGCAATTGAGATTGTTTTCTTTCTTATTTTATTATGCAATCCTTCCGTAACCCGGGCTATCTACAGCAATCTGCCGCTCTTTTTACTGTGTGCGATTGTCTGGATTCTGATGATTTTCCAGCTTATCTGTCTGATATATGATTTTTGTAAGCTTCGTTCCTTTGCACTGGAGTCACACGAGCTGAACAAGGTTGCCTATCTGGACGAGCTTACCGGGATACCGAACCGGCACGGACTGGATGTCATTTTCCGGACCTACGATACCCCGCAGTCCATGGACCACGTGGGCTGCTGCATGATTACCATTGACAATCTCACGGAAATCAACGAACGTCTGGGCCGTCAGACGGGAGACAATCTGATACATGATTTCGGCTCCATTCTGGAAAAGGCAGGCGATGCCTTCGGCACTGTCGGCCGAAACGGCGGAAATGATTTTCTTTGCATCATCAATCAATGCACCGCAGAAACGCTCAAACAGTTTGACGATGCCTTAACCGCCGGAACTGACGCATACAACCGGGAACATCCCGACACGCCCATCCGGCTGCGCAGCGCCTCGATCATAAACTCCGAGGCTCACATTACCGCTTTCCCCGAGCTTTTGATTGTTACCTATAATAAACTGTACGAAGAAGCTTAACTGTCGACCTGTTCCACCCAGAGAGAAGGGTAATATATGAAGGAATTGAACATCCAGTATATAGCCGGTCTGGTTCTCCGTGCAAGGCAGAATGACTCTGACGCATTCGCTGAACTGTATGCCCTCACCTACAGCAAGGTGTACAATTACGCCAGGCATTATCTGCGGGATGACTTTCTCGCCCAGGATGCCATGCAGGAGGTTTACATACTGGCTCTTAAGAATCTTTCAAAACTGAATGACCCCACCCTCTTCATTGCATGGTTGAACCGCATCTCCTTCAATGTCTGTTTTGATATGTCAAAGAAGCTGAAGAATTCCGACGCTCCCACATTGGAACCGGAATTTCTGGACAATGTGGAAGATGAATATCCCGATTCCAATCCGGAGGAGTTGTATCGGAAGAAAGAGGAACACAGGCATCTCATGGAAGCTCTGGAACAGCTTCCTTTCCAGGAGCATCAGGTTATTGTTATGCGCTACTTTAACAATATGAAGCTGGAAGATATTGCCGACGCCTGTGACATCAGCCGCAGCAGCGTCAAACGCTATCTGGCTCACGGGCAGGAAACGCTCAGAAAGAAATTAAAAGGATAAGGAGGTGGGCAAATGCTTTTTCGAAAAAAGAAGAATTATGAAATGAATATCGATACGGCAAATACCATTCTCCAGAATGTTTTCGCCGCCGAGTCAAAAGCGCCCAACACGATTCCTTTTGACAAGCTGATACTGCGTGAGAAGGCAAATACCCGCTTCTACGACCGGGGGTTGATCCTGCTTCTTCTGGTGCTGCTTTTGACATTTATTTCTCCTCTGACCATTATTCCCATAGTTGGAATTTCAAGTACCGGTTTTACTGCCGATTCCGCCAAACTGAAGGACGATTATGTGGAAGACGGCATTCTGTATCTTCAGCTGGAGGGTATTAACATTCAATATGAGGAGGCTTTTCTGGAAACAACGGACGGGGTAAAACATCCGCCTGTTTCCTTTGACAAATCGAAGGGAATCATCTGTTTCCCCTATATTGACAGCATGGAATCCAATATTTACATTCCCATAGCGGACGAGCAGTCCCTGCATCTGCTTTTGACACCGCATTAAGAGGAGCATTATGCGAAAATACCGTTATCTTTCTCTGACAATTGCATATGTTCTGGCAGTCTTTAGTCTCACGGGCTGTGGTCAGGAAGACCGGACGATTCCCGATACGCCTGTATCCTCTCCCTCCAAGATAGAGGTTTCTCAGCAAGGTGCAACGGGAGATGCTGATATTCCTTCCGAAAAGGCACCCACTTCTTCGGGGAGTCGGGACAACACGCCGGTCTGTCTGGTTCCGGAGGCATCCGGGACGAATGAAACCCGCAATGATGTGGCTGTGATAGATGTTTCCCATGCGGACTGCGGGTATGTAATGGCCGACTACACCGGCTCGGTATCCAAGGTAAAACTCAGAATTACCGCTCCCGACTCAGTAGAATATACATATGATTTACACGGAAACGGCTACGAAACCTTTCCGTTGTCCTCCGGCGATGGCAGCTACAAGATTGTCATCTACGAAAACGTCTCGGGCACAAGTTACTCCACCTGCCTGTACACCACTGTTTCTGTGACGCTTTCAGACGAATTCGGGCCGTTTCTCTACCCGAACCAGTATGTTAATTTCAATGCGGAGAGCGAAACCGTCAGGAAAGGTGCAGAGCTTAGTCTGGGGGCCGATACGGATATGGATGTCATAACCGCCGTTTATGACTATATCGTAAGCTCCATCACCTATGACTACGAAAAGGCTTCCGACCCTCCCACCGGCTACACTACCAACGTGGATGAGATTTTAAACTCGGGTACCGGTATTTGTCTCGATTACGCCGCTCTCATGGCGGCCATGCTGCGAAGCCAGCAGATTCCCACCCGGCTTGAGGTGGGATACGCAAAGGATGCCTACCATGCCTGGATCAGTGTCTACACGGAAGAGACGGGATGGCTGAACGGATTGATTGAATTTGACGGAAACACCTGGACGCTTGTAGACCCCACTTTTGGTGCCAACAGTTCAGAGAGAGCGTTGAAAAAGTTTATCGGGGACGGCAGTAACTATACGCTGCAAAAACTTTATTAAAGGGAGAAAGGCAGAATGCTAGGAAAAATGAAAGACCAGAAACTTTTATCAAATGAAGAAATTGCTTCTTTTTGCAGTCAGGCGGCCATGCTTTTTCAAGCAGGTATCACGCCCGTTGAGAGCATGGGCATTATGTTGAGTGATACCAAATCCGATTCCGGCAAGGCTCTGATTAACTCCATATTGGAGGTCTGTCAGACAGGAGAACCTTTCTGGAAGGCTTTGGAAAGCACGGGGGTATTTCCCGACTATGTTATCCATATGCTGACCCTCGGAGAGGAGTCCGGAAATCTGGATGTCTGTATCTCAAGCCTCGCAAATTACTACGAGAAGGAGGATAATATCGCCTCCGGTATAAAAAATGCCATCACGTATCCCTTTATCATGATTGCCATGATGGCAGTCATCATCTTTGTTTTAATCAGCAAGGTAATGCCCATCTTCAATCAGGTATTCATCGAGCTGGGCAGCGAAATGAACGGCTTCTCCGCCTCCCTGCTGAAGCTGGGAAGCAATTTGAACCGTTACTCCGTTGTCTTTCTGGCACTGGTTGCCCTTTTGATTCTGGTGTACCTGTTCGCCACAAAAACGCAGTCCGGCAAGCGCATGACCACCCGCTTTTTCAATGTTTTTCCTCTGACGAAGCGCTTCTACGAAAGCGTTGCCTGCGAACGGTTTGCCAGCGGAATGGCATTGACCATGAGCAGCGGTATGGACACCTTTTCCGGTCTCGACATGGTTTCCGGTCTGGTCGGAAATAAGGCGATGCAGGAAAAAATTGCCCGGTGTAAAGAAGCACTTGAAAAGGGCGACAGCTTCTCCGAGGCCCTGTCCTCAACTGAAATTTTCAGCAACCTTCATTGTCAGATGGTGGCCGTCGGCTTCAAAAGCGGTAACATTGACACTGTCTTAAGCAAGATTGCAGACAGCTACGAAAAGGAGACAGACCGGAGAATCCAGTCCATTATCTCCATTCTGGAACCCACACTGGTCATTATCCTTTCCGTCATTGTCGGTATGATTCTGTTGTCCGTCATCCTGCCTCTCATGGGCATCATGACAAGTATCGGTTAAGGAGGCAGGTATGAACCGCTTTGAACACTCTGAGCCTTCCGTCGTGCGAAGGTTCGCCTTCTGGCTTCCCATAGCAGCTTTTGTCCTGCTGTTTGTGTTATTCCTAAGCGGCATTCGGGGGTTAAGCGATACCACCGCCGCCAAGCAGAAGGAAAGTCTGGAGACCGCTCTGTCCCGCAGTATAGCGCAATGTTATGCAGTGGAAGGTGTGTATCCGGAGGACCTGGACTATCTGAAGGAACACTACGGACTGACCTATGATGAGGAGACGTTTCTGGTAGATTATGTATCCTACGGAAGCAACCTCCGGCCGGAAGTCACTGTACTGCGTAAAAATCACTAATTCTTTGGATCATGCAAGGAGAATGTCATGAAGCAGGAAAGACATTTTGTTGTAGATATCTTATTTGTATTGGCTCTGTTCGGCGTATTTGCCATCTCTGCCCTGGCCGTTGTAACCATCGGAGCAGATGTATATCAGCATACCGTACAGGATATGAGCAGGAACTATGATTCCCGTACGGCAATTGCCTATATTTCTGAGAAAATCCGCCAGACCGACTGTCTTTTGGAGGATGGTTCTCCCTCCATAAGTCTTTCGTCCTTGTCCGGGCAGCCTGCACTCGCGCTGACTACCGACCGGGACGGTGAGCATCTCTGTACCTGGCTTTATTATCATGACGGTTATCTGAAAGAGTTGTATATGCGCGAGGGCGCTGACCTCGGAGGCGATATGCTTGCCGCCGGAGAAGATATTCTGAAGCTGTCTTCCCTGGAATATGAGAAATTGTCCGACAACCTGCTCTCCGTCTCCATGACACTTCCGAACGGGGAAAGCCGCAGGCTTCTCCTATCAGTGCGCTGTAAATAACAGAAAGGATTCTTTCCTATGAAGCATTCACGTTCAAGCCTATTCCTCATGGAATTGCTTATATCGCTTTTATTCTTTTCCCTGGCGAGCGCTGTGTGCATCCGGCTGTTTGCGAAGTCCCATCTCATCAGCCAGGACACCATCAACCAGAACAATGCCATTGTTCAGGCACAGAATCTGGCAGAAACCTGGCTTGCCACCGAGGGAAATATGCAGGAACTCAACCGGCTTTTGGAGCAGGGAGTTCCTTCGGAAGACGGCTTACGTATCCGGCTTCTCTTTGACGAGGATTGGGCTCCGCTCTCCGACAATTCAGAGGCTGAGAGCAGTTATGTAGCTGAGCTGCTATCTTCCGCATCCGCTTCGGAGGATGGTCTGCTGCACGCTACAGTCAGCGTATATGAAAATCAGGGCAATGTCATTTATTCCCTGGAGCTGGCACACCATGTTTCCGTAAGGAGGGGCAGTCATGAGTAAGTCTTCCAAAAAGATCTTCGGAATGAATATCGGTTCCTCCTCCATGCTACTGATTTTTATTGTTCTCTGTCTGGTATCCTTTGCCGCACTCTCCATCGTCAGTGCCAACGCCGACAGACGTCTGAGTCAGAAGATTGCGGACAGAACCACCGCCTACTATGAAGCCTGCAATGATGCCGAAAAATCACTCGCCGGCATCGACCGGGTATTGCGGGAGCAATACGATTCTTCCTCCGACCATGAAGCCTATTTTCAGGCAGTCGGGCACAGCAAAGCCTATGTCATACCCATCAGTGACACCCAGACGCTCTATGTTGAAATAGAAATTCTCTATCCGGAGAATGATGAAGATACCTTTTACCACATCAGCAGCTGGCAGGTTATAACAGAATAGAGTAAAAAACCCCACCGACCTTCGGTGGGGTTTTCGTTACTTCTCAACTTTTCATTATTTTGCCTGTTTCCTCAGATTTTACTCCTCAGTTGTAGCGGATACTGTTTCCTCTACAGAAACTTCTTCCGGGCTCTCATCGAAGCTTACTTCCTCTTCCGCACCAAACTCCTCAAAGGAAATTGTTTCCACCTCGTCGGTGCTCAGTCTGGTGTTACGGTATCTCTTCATACCTGTACCTACAGGAATCAGCTTACCGATGATAACGTTCTCCTTCAAACCAATCAGGTTATCCACCTTACCCTTAATAGCGGCCTCGGTCAGAACCTTTGTGGTCTCCTGGAAAGATGCTGCAGACAGGAAGGAATTTGTTGCCAGCGCTGCCTTGGTAATACCTAGCAGTACCTGCTTGCCTTCTGCGGGCTCCTTACCCTCTGCAACCAGCTGCTCGTTCATGTCTTCATAATCAAGGACATCCACCAGCGTACCGGGCAGGAACTCTGTATCTCCGTTATTCTCGATGCGAATCTTTTTCAACATCTGACGGACAATGACCTCAATATGCTTATCTGCAATATCAACACCCTGCAGACGGTAAACTCTCTGAACCTCACGGAGCATGTAATCCTGAACAGCACGGATGCCCTTAATCTTTAACAGATCATGAGGATTTACGCTACCTTCTGTCAGCTCATCGCCGGCTTCCAGCATCTGACCGTCCATCACCTTGATACGGGAACCGTAAGGAATCAGATACGCCTTGGACTCGCCGGTTTCCTCATTGGAGATAACAACCTCGCGCTTCTTCTTGGTATCTCTGATTTCGGCTTTTCCGCCGAACTCTGCAATAATTGCAAGTCCCTTGGGCTTTCTGGCCTCAAAAAGCTCCTCGACACGGGGAAGACCCTGTGTGATATCGTCACCTGCCACACCACCGGTATGGAAGGTTCTCATGGTCAGCTGGGTACCGGGCTCACCGATGGACTGTGCTGCAATAATACCTACTGCCTCACCTACCTGTACGGCTTCGCCGGTTGCCATGTTTGCACCGTAGCACTTTGCACAGATACCCACATGGGAACGGCAGGTCAAAATAGTACGAATCTTCACTGCCTCAATGGGCTCGCCCTTCTCGTTTACACCGACACTTAAAATCTTAGCGGCACGGCTGGGGGTAATCATGTGATTGTGCTTCACAATCATATTTCCGTCTTTATCGTAAATATCTTCGCAGGAGTATCTTCCTGTGATTCTGTCCTTCAGGCTCTCAATCGTCTCCTTGCCGTCCATAAACGCCTTGACTACGATACCGGGGATTTCACTCTTGCCCTCACAGCAGTCAGTCTCACGGATGGAAAGCTCCTGGGAAACATCAACCATTCGTCTGGTCAGATAACCGGAGTCAGCGGTACGAAGTGCGGTATCTGACAGACCCTTACGTGCACCGTGTGCGGACATGAAGTACTCCAATACATCCAGACCTTCACGGAAGTTTGACTTGATGGGCAGTTCAATGGTTCTACCGGTTGTATCCGCCATCAATCCACGCATACCTGCCAGCTGCTTAATCTGCTGGTTGGAACCACGGGCACCGGAGTCAGCCATCATGAAGATGTTATTATACTTATCCAGTCCTGCCAACAGCACATCAGTCAGCTCTTTATCTGTCTCGTTCCAGGTTTCTACCACTGCACGATAACGCTCTTCCTCGGTAATCAGACCACGGCGGAAGTTCGCGGAAATCTTATCTACGGTAGCCTGTGCCTCAGCCAGCATCTCGGGCTTCTTTGCAGGCACGGTCATATCGGAAATGGATACGGTCATGGCTGCCCTTGTGGAGTACTTGTAGCCGATGGACTTCACATCATCCAGAACTTCTGCGGTCTTTACTGCTCCATGGGTATTGATAACCTTCTCCAGAATCTGTTTCAGCTGCTTCTTGCCTACATGGAAATCTACTTCCAGCTTCAACAAATTCTCAGGGTTGCTTCTGTCTACAAAGCCAAGATCCTGAGGAAGAATCTCGTTGAAGATGAAACGTCCCAGTGTAGACTCCACATTTCCTGTAACTATCTTTCCGCTCTCATTTCTCCTGGACATGCGGACGGTGATTCTGGAATGCAGGGTACAAGCCTTATTCTCATAAGCAAGAATTGCTTCGTTTACACTCTTGAAGAACTTGCCTTCGCCTACTGCACCGGGTCTCTCCTGAGTCAGGTAATAGATACCAAGTACCATATCCTGGGAAGGAACGGCTACAGGGCCGCCGTCGGAAGGCTTTAACAGGTTGTTGGGAGACAAAAGCAGGAATCTGCACTCTGCCTGCGCCTCTACGGACAGGGGAAGATGCACTGCCATCTGGTCTCCGTCGAAGTCTGCGTTGAACGCGGTACATACAAGAGGATGCAGCTTAATTGCCTTACCCTCTACAAGAATAGGCTCAAACGCCTGAATACCAAGTCTGTGCAATGTCGGTGCACGGTTCAACATAACGGGATGTTCCTTGATAACCTCTTCCAGCACATCCCAAACCTGGGTATCCATCTTATCTACCAGTTTCTTTGCATTCTTGATATTCTGGCTGATTCCCTTTGCCACCAGCTCCTTCATAACGAAGGGCTTGAACAGCTCAATAGCCATCTCCTTGGGGAGACCGCACTGATAAATTTTCAGTTCGGGACCAACCACGATAACGGAACGTCCGGAGTAGTCTACACGCTTACCCAACAGGTTCTGACGGAAACGTCCGGATTTACCCTTCAACATATCGGACAGAGATTTCAGTGCCCTGTTACCGGGTCCGGTAACGGGACGTCCTCTTCTGCCGTTGTCAATCAGGGCATCTACTGCCTCCTGAAGCATTCTCTTCTCATTGCGGACAATGATGTCGGGAGCGCCCAGCTCCAGCAGTCTCTTCAAACGGTTGTTTCTGTTGATGATTCTTCTGTACAGGTCGTTTAAATCGGAGGTCGCAAAACGTCCGCCGTCCAGCTGAACCATGGGACGGATATCGGGTGGAATTACGGGAATTACATCCATCACCATCCACTCGGGCTTATTTCCGGATTCGCGGAAAGCTTCCACCACTTCCAGTCTCTTGATAATACGGGCACGTTTCTGTCCGGAAGACTCCTTCAAACCGGTTTTCAGTTCTGCGGCTTCCGTCTCCAGGTCAATGGCCTGCAGCAGCTCCTTGATAGCCTCTGCGCCCATGCCCACACGGAATTTGTTGCCGTAGGTCTCTCTCGCATCCTGATACTCCTTCTCGGAGAGAATCTGCTTGTATTCCAGTCCGGTTTCTCCGGCATCCAACACAATGTAAGATGCAAAATACAGTACCTTCTCCAGCACTCTGGGAGACAGATCAAGAATCAGTCCCATACGGCTGGGAATCCCCTTGAAATACCAGATATGGGACACCGGGGCAGCAAGCTCGATATGACCCATACGTTCTCTGCGGACACTGGCTTTGGTCACCTCAACGCCGCATCGGTCACAGACAACACCCTTGTATCTAATCTTTTTATACTTACCGCAATGACATTCCCAGTCCTTGCTGGGTCCGAAAATTCTTTCGCAGAACAGTCCGTCTCTCTCGGGTTTTAAGGTTCTGTAATTGATAGTCTCAGGCTTCAATACCTCGCCATGGGACCACTCACGAATCTTTTCGGGTGAAGCTAAACCAATCTTTATGGCATCAAATGTCATAGGCTGGTAGGTTGTTTCATTTTTTACTTCTGACATGAATGGCACTCCCTTCTATTTTCACTAAAACTCGTCTCCGTCGAAGTCTTCCGCCTCAGCATCAAACTCGTCATCGTCGAAGTCGTCATCAGCGCTTACAAGTTCTCCGCTCTCATCGTCGAACTCCTGGGCCTGATAACCCATCTTGCCGAGAGAACCGTTGTCATAATCATCGTCATACTTACGGTCTCCCTCCATCTCGTAGCGATAATCGGTATCGCCGTAGTCGATGGTCTCCATAATTTCGACTTCGGTCTGATCCTCACGGAGAACTCTCACGTCAAGGCCCAGTGCCTGCAGTTCCTTCAAAAGTACCTTGAAGGACTCGGGGATGCCGGGCTCAGGGATGTTGTCACCCTTGATGATTGCCTCATAGGTCTTTACACGCCCTACCACATCGTCAGACTTCACAGTCAGGATTTCTTGCAGTGTATAGGATGCGCCGTATGCCTCCAACGCCCAAACCTCCATCTCACCGAAACGCTGTCCGCCGAACTGAGCTTTACCGCCCAGAGGCTGCTGGGTAACCAGGGAGTAAGGGCCGGTAGAACGGGCATGAATCTTATCGTCTACCAGATGGTGCAGTTTCAGGTAGTGCATGTGACCGATGGTTACAGGCCCGTCAAAATACTCACCTGTCCTACCGTCACGCAGCCTTACCTTACCGTCGCGGGAAATGGGTACACCCTTCCACACCTTTCTGTGCTCTCTGTTCTCGGATAAATACTGCACTACTTCAGGAAGGAGTTCTTCTCCGTGCTTACTCTCGAAGGTCTCTCCCGCCCAAGGCTTACCGTCCGCTGTAGTCTCCTTACCTTCTGCCTTCCACTCCTTCGCTTCCGCAGCGTCAAAGGGCAGATTTACATAATCGTTGGCAAGATCCAGCGTATCCATAATATCTTTCTCGTTTGCGCCGTCAAACACAGGTGTTGCAACGTTAAAACCAAGTGCCTTTGCAGCCAGAGAAAGGTGAATCTCCAATACCTGTCCGATATTCATACGGGAAGGCACACCCAAAGGATTCAGCACAATGTCCAACGGACGTCCGTTGGGCAGATAAGGCATATCCTCCACAGGAAGCACGCGGGAAACCACACCCTTGTTACCGTGACGGCCTGCCATCTTGTCACCCACGGAAATCTTTCTCTTCTGCGCTATATAAATACGAACCGCCATATTTACGCCGGGAGACAGCTCATCGCTGTTCTCTCTGGTAAATACCTTGGCATCCACAACAATGCCATACTCGCCGTGAGGAACCTTCAGGGAGGTATCACGAACCTCTCTTGCCTTCTCACCGAAGATTGCACGAAGCAGTCTCTCTTCTGCGGTCAGCTCCGTCTCTCCCTTGGGCGTTACTTTACCCACAAGGATATCACCTGCACGAACTTCCGCACCGATTCGGATGATACCTCTGTCATCCAGATCCTTCAGAGCGTCATCGCCTACGCCGGGAACATCGCGGGTAATTTCCTCGGGTCCCAGCTTGGTGTCACGGGCCTCTGCCTCGTATTCTTCAATATGAACGGATGTATACACATCTTCCTGTACCAGTCTCTCGGAAAGCAGGACAGCATCCTCGTAGTTGTAGCCTTCCCAGGTCATGAAGCCAATCAGAGGGTTCTTACCGAGAGCAAGCTCGCCCATAGCGGTAGAAGGACCGTCTGCGATTACCTGTCCGGCTGCCACATGGTCGCCCTTAAACACAATGGGCTTCTGGTTATAACAGTTGGACTGGTTGCTTCGTGAGAACTTGGTCAGGCGGAACTCTTCCTTCTCTCCGTCATCATAAGTCATTCTGATCAGGTTGGAAGATACATGGTCAACAGTTCCGGCCTTTCTGGCAATCACACATGCTCCGGAGTCCACAGCCGCCTTCGTCTCCATACCCGTACCTACCACGGGAGCTTCTGTATTCAGAAGGGGCACAGCCTGACGCTGCATGTTGGAACCCATCAGCGCACGGTTTGCATCGTCGTTCTGCAGGAAAGGAATCAGTGCGGTTGCAACAGAGAATACCATGCGGGGCGACACATCCATGAAATCAAACATGGAACGGGGATACTCGGAAGTCTCGTCAAGATAACGACCGGATACGGTGGTGCGGACAAAGTGACCCTCCGCATCCAACTGTTCACTTGCCTGTGCCACATGATAATTATCCTCTTCATCTGCAGTCATATAGACAACCTCATCGGTAACTACAGGATTCTGAGGGTCAGTTTTGTCAATCTTTCTGTAGGGCGCTTCAACAAAGCCATACTCGTTGATACGCGCATAGCTTGCCAGAGAGTTAATCAAACCAATGTTGGGACCTTCGGGTGTCTCGATGGGGCACATTCTTCCGTAGTGGGAATAGTGTACATCTCGAACCTCGAATCCGGCACGGTCTCTTGACAGACCGCCGGGTCCCAGAGCGGACAGACGTCTCTTGTGGGTAATCTCACTCAAAGGGTTATTCTGGTCCATGAACTGTGACAGCTGGGAGGAACCGAAGAATTCCTTCACTGCCGCGGTCACAGGCTTAATATTAATCAGGGACTGAGGGGATATCTCATCTGTGTCATGTGTGGTCATACGCTCACGCACGACTCTCTCCATTCTGGACAGTCCGATGCGATACTGATTCTGCAGCAGCTCGCCTACCGCACGGATACGTCTGTTGCCCAGATGGTCAATATCATCATCATTGCCCAGGCCATACTCCAGATGCATGTTGTAGTTGATGGATGCAATGATATCCTCTTTGGTAATATGCTTGGGCACAAGCTCATGTACATTCTTCTTAATTGCCTCGGCAAGCTTCTCAGCGTCATCGCCGAACTCCTGAAGTATCTGTGCCAGAACAGGATAGTAAACACGCTCGTGAATACCGAAATCTCTGGGATTGCAGTCTACAAAGCTTGTCAGGTCAACCATCATATTGGAAAGAACCTTTACGTTTCTCTCCTCGGTCTGGATGTATACGAAAGGAACGGCTGCATTCTGAATCGTGTCAGCCAGTTCTGCACTTACCTTGTCTCCCGCAGAGGCAAGGATTTCTCCGGTGGAAGGATCTACCACGTCCGCCGCCAGAATCTGGTGTCTGATTCTGTTTCTGAAAGCTAACTTCTTATTAAATTTATATCTGCCGACTTTAGCCAAATCATATCTACGGGGGTCGAAGAACATAGCGTTGATAAGGCTCTCTGCACTTTCAACACTGAGGGGCTCTCCGGGACGGATTTTTTTGTACAACTCCAACAGACCCTCCTGATAGTTCTCAGCAGTGTCCTTGGTAAAGCTCGCTTCAATCTTGGGCTCATCTCCGAATACTTCACGGATTTCATCATTGGTTCCGATACCCAGTGCACGAATCAGTACTGTAACAGGAACCTTACGGGTTCTGTCAACACGTACATAGAAGACATCGTTGGAATCGGTCTCGTACTCCAGCCATGCTCCACGGTTGGGAATTACGGTACAGGAGAATAACTTCTTACCGATTTTGTCATGCCCGATTGCATAATAGATACCGGGAGAACGAACCAGCTGGCTGACGATAACTCGCTCAGCACCGTTGATTACGAAAGTACCTGTCTCTGTCATCAGAGGAAGGTCTCCCATGAATATTTTATGCTCGCTGATTTCTTCCTTTTCCTTGTTGTACAGACGAACCGTAACCGTCAAAGGTGCCGCATAAGTAGCATCTCTCTCTTTACACTCTTCAATAGAATACTTCACATCGTCCCTGCACAGTTCAAAATCCACGAACTCCAGGCTCAAGGAACCGCTGTAGTCAGCGATAGGAGAGATATCGTCGAAAACCTCTTTCAGGCCTTCGTCAAGGAACCACTGATAGGAGTCCTTCTGGACTTCAATCAGGTTGGGCATTTCCAGAACCTCTTTCTGTCTCGCATAACTCATACGCATAACCTTAGAACCGGCTACCGGACGTATTCTGTTCTTTTCCATTGACATTTCACCCCGTTCTTTCTGATCATTTGGTGCAAGCCTTAAGCCCTCCATGCGCACAGCAGCAGAGCTGATGTGTGAATAGGGCATGGCAATACTGTCAAAAAGGCATAGCACTGCACAATAGTGCATCGTCTATATTAACACAAACTTGTCAATGGGTCAAGATAAAATTTGTTTTATCCCGGAAAATTTTTGATAATATATAAGAAATTAGAATAATTTAGAATATTCTACACACGCCAATACAACAGAATAAAAGAACGGTCCCTCATGCAAGCATGGGAACCGTTTTTTCATTCTGTTGTGCAGTCACTCGCTTATCACGACTACTTTAAAGTAACCTTAGCGCCAACTTCCTCAAGCTTCTTCTTGATGTCCTCAGCCTCTTCCTTGGAAGCGCCTTCCTTAACTACCTTGGGAGCTCCGTCAACAACGTCCTTAGCTTCCTTCAGGCCAAGACCGGTTACTTCACGAACAACCTTGATAACCTTAACCTTCTCAGCGCCAACCTCGGTCAGCTCTACGTCGAACTCGGTCTTCTCTTCCTCAGCTGCTGCTGCGGGGCCTGCTGCTGCAACTACAACACCTGCTGCTGCAGATACGCCGAACTCCTCTTCACAAGCCTTTACAAGGTCATTTAACTCTAATACGGTCAACTCTTTGATAGCGTCAATCAGTTCCTGAGCTGTTAATTTAGCCATTTTATTATCCTCCATTTTTTAATTTGTTAATTTGTAATTGTTAAAGAATCGATGACGATTCTTCCTGCCGAACGATTGTTTTCTCAAACAGCGTCCTCCGACGCTTCAGAAAAATTATTCAGCATCTGCAGGTGCTTCTTCAGCGGGAGCTGCTGCAGGTGCTTCGCATGCGGAAGCGCCGCCTTTTTCTGCCAGCTGATTCATGACACGAGCAAAGTTGGTGATAGGACTCTGCAAGCTGCCAAGCAACTTGGAAATAAGTACCTCTCTGGAAGGAATGTTTGCGATAGCTGCCATTCCCTTCGCATCGTATACAGTACCTTCTACCACGCCGCCCTTGATTTCCAGCTTGTCAGCCTTTTTAGCGAACTCAGCCAGTACTCTTGCGGGAGCAGTTGCATCCTCGGTGGAAATTGCCACAGCGCTGGGTCCTTCCAAATACTGGGTCAGGCCTTCAAACGCGGTATCCTTGAATGCACGGGTCATGAAGGTATTCTTGTACACCTTGTAGGTAACTCCTGCCTCACGCAGACTCTTACGAAGCTGTGTGTCCTGCTCAACGGTAAGTCCGCGGTAATCCACAACGACTACAGACTGAGCATCTTTGATGTTGGCAGAAATCTCATCTACGATGGGCTGTTTTAATTCAACCTTTGCCATTTCTTTACCTCCTTATAATATTTTGTGGGGAATATCCCCCGCCGAAAGGAGTTTTATAAAAGAAAAGCCTTCCTGAAGACAGGAAGGCAAAAAGTCTTAATAAAAACTCTTTCCTCGGTAGGCGTCTTACGAACTTACCTGTTCTCGCAAGCGAGACTTTGACCTACTGTCTTCGGCATGGTCTTACGACCGGTTAAGATAATACCATAAGGGGCTGACTGCTGTCAACCCCCTATTTTCAAAACTTAATATTTTGCAACACTGACTTTTACGCCGGGGCCCATGGTGCTGGTCAGGGTGATGCTCTTCAGATACTGACCCTTCAGTGCGCTGGGCTTAGCCTTTACAATAGCATCCATCAGTGCATTGAAGTTCTCCTGCAGAGCTTCTTCTGTGAAGGAAGCCTTACCTACGGGAACATGCACGATGTTTGTCTTGTCAAGTCTGTACTCAATCTTACCGGCTTTGATATCGTTTACGGCCTTGGTAACATCCATTGTAACGGTACCTGCCTTGGGGTTGGGCATGAGACCCTTAGGTCCCAGAACCTTACCGAGACGTCCTACAACGCCCATCATGTCGGGGGTTGCAACCACTACGTCAAAATCGAGCCAGCCGTCATTCTGAATCTTGGGAATCAGCTCCTCGCCGCCAACGTAATCAGCGCCTGCAGCCTCTGCCTCGTTTACCTTATCACCCTTTGCAAATACCAGAACTTTTACAGTCTTACCTGTTCCGTTGGGCAGTACAACCGCACCACGAATCTGCTGTTCAGCGTGACGTCCGTCACAACCGGTTCTGATGTGTACTTCGATGGTCTCATCGAATTTTGCTGTTGCAGTCTTCTTTACCAAAGCGATTGCATCGCCCGGCTCATAGAATGTAGCTCTGTCTACAAGCTTTGCAGCCTCGGTATATTTCTTACCATGTTTCATTATTTTACCTCCTAGGTTCCAGCGACAACCTTTGTTGTCTCCCAATCATTTTTTGTTACTCTTCTACAGTAATACCCATGCTGCGTGCGGTACCTGCGATCATGCTCATAGCAGCCTCGAGGCTTGCAGCGTTCAGGTCAGGCATCTTCATCTCGGCGATCTCCTGCAGCTTAGCCTTGGAGATGGTTGCGACCTTGGTCTTGTTAGGTGCACCTGAACCGGATTTGATGTTGCATGCCTTCTTAAGCAGTACTGCTGCAGGGGGAGTCTTCGTAATGAAACTGAAAGATCTGTCTGCATATACAGTGATTACAACGGGGATGATAACATCTCCCTTGTCTGCTGTCTTTGCGTTGAACTGCTTTGTAAATTCAACGATGTTCACACCATGCTGGCCTAATGCGGGACCAACAGGGGGAGCCGGTGTAGCTTTGCCGGCAGGAATCTGTAACTTAATGTAGCCTTCTACTTTCTTTGCCATTTTGGCACCTCCTATATTGTGGTAAGCCGTCATTACAGTTTTTCGACTGTATAAGTCCGACGGCGGTTCGGCGCAGGGACTGCGTGTTTACGCTCCTGCTCCCACTTTGTTGCCGGGGCAAATGCCCCAATATATCTGACAGCTTGCGCTGCAAATACCGAAATTAAAGCTTTCTGACTTCTGCAAAGCTAATCTCCACAGGAGTCTCTCTTCCGAACAGTTCCACGTTAATCGTAGCTGTCTGCTTGCCGTAGTCAAGCTTCTGAACAACACCGACGGTATCCTTCCAGACGCCTGCCACAACTGCGATGCTGTCTCCTTCCACAAAATCGATGGAGACATTTTCGGTCTTAATACCCAGGGGCTTCATCTCTGCTTCCGTAAGAGGAACGGGCTTACTTCCCGGTCCGACGAAGCCTGTAACACCACGGGTATTCCGAACAACGTACCATGTGTCGTCGTTCATTTCCATATTGAGGAGCACATATCCGGGAAACATCTTCCGCTGAACAGTCTTCTTCACACCGTTCTTTAACTCCACAACTTCCTCCAGAGGAACTCTTACTTCCAAAATCTGCTCTGCAAGATTCTTGTTGTTCTCGATAGTCTTCTCAATATTGGCTTTGACCTTGTTCTCATATCCCGAATAGGTATGAACCACATACCATTTTGCCTCTGCCATACAATCACCCTCGCTCTAAATTGATGTTAAGAAGTGCACGCCATTTTTTGCAACGTAGTCAATTAATGCAATGATAACGCCCACAACAATCGAGATTGCTACGACAGCAACAGACTGCTTTAAGGTTTCCTGTCTGTCCGGCCATACAATTTTCTTAAATTCGGCTTTCACCCCACTGAAGAAACCGGGGCCCTTCTTCTTTTCTGCAGAATCTCCCATTTCTTGCCCTCCAAATTTTTGGCTGTCGCCCCTTAACCATTGCTTACCAGGTTTCTGAGGGAACATTACTTGGTTTCTGAAGAAACATTACTTCGTTTCTGAAGAAACATCACTTTGTTTCTTTGTGCAATGTATGTGTCTTGCAGAATCTACAATACTTCTTTGTTTCCATTCTGTCAGGATGAGTCTTCTTATCCTTGGTAGTATTGTAGTTACGCTGCTTGCACTCGGTACAAGCTAAAGTGATTTTTGTACGCATATCGGCTACCTCCACTCTTTTTTAAGCATAAAAAAAAGACCTAAATCTTATCTCGCCTGAATAATATACCACAGGGGGCACGTCCCGTCAACAGTTTTTTCATAAAACCCTTGTTTCTACTTATTAAATGTGCTACAATGTAGACATAAAAGTGGGAACCCAGACACATTTCCCATGAACTGGAAACGGAATTTCAGTATACACCATATTATTTGTATTGTCACTACATTTCACGGAAGAAAGGAGGCGTGGCAATGAGTTCTGTTCTCAACGCGGTATACAATAACTATCTCACAGCTTATACCCCGAAGGCTCTGACCCGGTACGACACTCACAAAAAGAGTGAGCTTCGCAGCGTATACAATTCCATTGTCAAATTAAATAAAGAAGCCCCCTGGTATCTTCCGACCACCAACAAGGATACCCAGCGATACGCTGTAGATATTAAGGAGAGCGCCCGGGAACTGCACAACACCATCGCACAGTTGGGCGGTCTGGAGGAAGACGGACTTTTTAATAAGAAGAGCGCTTATTCCTCCGATGAGAATGTTGTGTCCGCTTCCTACATCGGCCCCCGTACCTCGGACGACCAAATTCCTTCCCTTGAACTGGAAATACGTTCACTTGCCTCTTCGCAGGAGAATCTTGGTCTGTTCCTGCCTGAAGCAAAGGTAGGACTTGTTCCGGACACCTATTCTTTCGATGTGTCCATCAATGAAATGAATTACGAATTTCAATTTGCCGTGGGCGAATCCGAGACAAACAGGGATGTACAGGAACGCCTGGTTCGACTGATAAACAATTCCGGTGTCGGTATCAGGGCAGAATTGGCAGAAGCTGACGGCAGAACCTCCCTGCGGCTGACCTCGGAAGCCACCGGATTAAGTCAGGGCAAAACTCATCTGTTCCACATCAGCGATGACAAGACCAGCAAGCGTGCCGGCACCGTCGAGTACTTCGGTCTGGATTACACCAGCCGTGAAGCCGCCAATGCCGATATCAGTGTAAACGGTGAGGAGCGAAGCCCTTCCTCAAACCATTTCACCATCGGCAAGCTGTTTGAGGTACAGTTAAACGGCATAACCGAAGAGGGCAGCCCCGTAACGCTTGGGCTGAAGACGGATGTGGAATCCCTCACCGATAATATTTCCCATCTGATCGGTGGCTATAACGATTTTGTAAAAGCTGCTTCCTCCTATGTGGAGACCCAGTCCAAGAGCAGGCAGCTGGTCAATGAGATGAAAGGGATTGCCGGTATCTACAGTAATTCTCTGGAGTCTCTGGGTGTCACTCTCTCGGAGGACGGCACATTAAGCGTCGACCGTGAGCTGTTGCGCCAGTCGGCCATGCAGTCCGAGGATATGGCAGAAACCTTTGAGAGCCTGAAAAATCTGTCGGACATGCTCCTGAAAAAGAGCAATCAGGTTTCCCTGAACCCTATGAACTATGTACAGAAGACCGTGGTGGCTTACAAAAACCCGGGGCATAATTTCGTCAGCCCCTATACCACCAGCGCCTACAGTGGCATGATGTTCAACAGCTATTGTTAAAAAGCTTCCTTACTTTTGCACCGGTAAGGAAGCTTTTTTATGCTTAATCTCTATTCAGTTCACTCTCCGCCAGTTTCAGCGCTTCCGCTATCACCTTATCCATGTCATAGTATTTATACTGTCCCAGTCTGCCTCCGAAGAACACATTCTTCTCCTTCGCCGCCAGTTCGGCATACTCAAAATACAGGCTGCTGTTTCGCTCGTCATTGATAGGATAATAGGGCTCGTCCCCTCTCTTCCAGGAAGCGGGATACTCTCTTGTAATCACCGTATCGGGCTGTGTACCGAACTCAAAATGCTTGTGCTCAATAATGCGGGTATAAGGAATATCTCTTTCCGTGTAGTTCACCACGGCATTGCCCTGATAATTGTCGCAGCCCTCCAGAACTTCTTCCTCAAACCGAAGGGACCGATACTGCAGTTCACCCAGACAGTAGTCAAAATACTCGTCAATCATTCCGGTGTACACAATCTTGTCAAAGCTGTCTCCCCGGTCTGTGCTTTCCAACTCCCCCGAACAGTTTACCGACCCGCGCCCGGGCACTTTTGCGCCGGTGCTCTGTACAAACTCCTGAAAGGATACTCCCAGTTTCACGGGAATACCTTCCAGCAGCTTCTCCACAATCTGCGTGTACCCACCCACGGGGATTCCCTGATACCTGTCCGTGAAATAATTATTGTCATAAGTAAAGCGCACGGGAAGACGTCTGATAATAAAAGCCGGAAGTTCACTGCAGCTTCTGCCCCACTGTTTTTCGGTATAGCCCTTCACCAGTTTTTCGTACACATCTCTGCCCACCAACGACAGGGCCTGTTCCTCCAGGTTTGCCGGTTCAGCCGTTTTGGGGTTTCCCGCGGTTTCAGTCTCCCCAAAAGCAGCTCTTGCCTCTCTCTTCTGACGCTCGATAATCTCCCGGGCTTCCGCCGGAGTTTTAATCCCCCACATTCTGCTGAAGGTATTCATATTAAAAGGGAGATTATACAATTCCTCTCCATAGACCGCAACAGGTGAATTCACAAAGTTGTTAAACTCCGCAAAACGGTTTACATAATTCCAGATTTTTTGATCGGAGGTATGAAATATGTGGGCTCCGTACTTGTGTACCCGGATGCCTTTTTCCTCCTCCGTATAAATATTTCCGCCCAAATGCTCTCTCTTGTCGATACAGAGGCACTTTTTCCCCGCTGCTGCAGCCTCATGGGCAAACACCGCTCCGAAAAGCCCCGCACCTACAATCAGGTAGTCGTATCTCATTACTTTTTCTTTCCTTTTGCCTTGTATTTTTCAATCTGTACAAAATCATCCATCAGCTCCAGAATCTTGTCACGTCCGGTCTGATTCAGCCTGACATAATTTTGCATGACTCTGTTTTCCAAAAGCTGGGCGCCCAGAGAGGTATCTCTCTCCAGCGAAGAGAAATCCACGGGATTCAGGCTGAGCTTGTCGCACATTTTAATCACAGTGCCGTAAGCCATTCCCTCAATGCCCCGCTCCAGAGCAGTAACCAGCGTACTGTAGGGAATATTCATTTCCATGGCAAACTGACGCACACTGCGGTATTGTCTCAAGATTTCTTTTTTCAGGATTTCTGCTTTTATCATTTTCTTTCCCTCCATGCCAAAGGTTGGTTTAGTATATATGGATAATATACGATTTGATGTATGCTTTTTCAAGGGAATTTCCAAAAATTAAGAGGAATTTAATAGTTGATTCCGTATATCTGCACCACCTCCAGCAGGTCGCTTTGATACAGGTCTGCCGGAGTGACAACAAGACCTCCGTTGCTGTCCAAATCATACCCGAAATGTGCATAAGCCGTCCAGACCAGGTGTGCACACTGAGTGCAGGAAAGGGGCTCCGAATCCGTCTCTCCATTCCCGTCCGTAAAGCTGGCTAAATCATAAGGGATGTCCGCTAAGTGCTCCGCGGCATAGTCTGCAATTCTCTCTGTCTCTCCCGGACTGCTGTCCTTTAACCGCAAAAGTACAAAGCCGGGATACTCTTTCCAGTGCTCCAAATTACAGAACCCTGAATTCTGCCCGATGGCAAATGCTTCCAGAACCTGCCCTGTCTCTCCGTCTGTCACAAGTCCCGCGTGCCCGCTGCGCCAGCCGAAAAAATGGCTGTTGAAGGTAACGAGAATATCACCGGTGCTGACAGCAGGCATAAAATTCCCCTGCAATTCATCCTCCCTCGTAATGCGCTCACCACGGCAGAACGGATTTGATGGCTTGCACTCATATTCTATAGGTGCAAAAAATCTCTGTTGCAGATACAAAAGTTCCTCCTCCCGCCCTTCCCGATACAGCTCCTCCGCACCCGGTCTGCCTAAGCCGGTCTGCCGAAACAGAGTCCCGTAATCTTCTTCCGAAAGCTCTGCTTTTTCCAAAAGGGGCTTCAGGTCTATCCGGGCATATCCCGGCGTGTAATGTGCATCCCGCTCCGCTTCCGCCGTCCATAAAAAGAGAGCGGCGACAGCGCTGAAAAGGAAAATTTCAAACCGAATAACACAACTTCCTCTCCCTCGCATCGCCGCTCCTCCCGAATTGTTTTTCTCCTATCAGGATGAGCAAAAATGCTCTGAAATATTTAATTTATCATTTTTGCTTACTGCTTATTGTCCATAAACCGGGGCTGTACCACATTGGTCTGGCTCATGCTCTTGTAATAGTCATACGCTGCCTTTGAGCTTTTACGGCTCCGATTTAGATTATTTCTCTCCCTGCGGAAATAGCCTTCCACAAGTTTCTTGTTTCGGGCTTCCTGCGCTTGAATACCGACGCTTTCCTCCGTCACCCTGCTTACAAGTTCCTGCAGTCGTTTAATCTGCTCCGCATATCTCTCCCGGTTGCCTGCCAATTCCTCAGCTACCTTCGCATACAGTGTTTCAAAACCGTTATCTAAGGCTGTCAGTTCATCAATCAGCGCGCCCTTCTCTGCCACATACTCATCAAACTTATCCAGTTCCACATTGTCGGAGCGGAAGATCTCCTGCTGCCGCAGATTATAATCCTGAATCTTTGCCATGACCTGCAACTTCTTCTGCAGACTTTCCTCCAGGATATTCAGATAATTCTCGGTCATTTTTCTTTCCGCCTTTACTGTTTATTCTGTTTCATGACTTCCTTCCACGTATCTCTCATGGAATGCAGATGCAGATTTACTTCCTCCAGAATCTCCTTATCCTTTTTCAGGTTTGCTTCCACCAGCCTTTTACTGAGATAGGAGTAAACCCTGTCAAAGTCCTCCGCCACCGGATAATTCATATCCAGAGTCTGGCGGAAATAATCAATGATCCTCTCCGTCTTGGTAATATGGGTGTGCGCTTTTTCAATATCCTTCTGCTCCACCGCCAGAATAGCAATATTGCAAAACTTAATTGCACCGTCATAGAGCATCAGGGTAAGTTCCGCCGGAGATGCGGTCAGAATTTTGCTGTTATTATATTGTGCGTATGCGCCGGGTAATGCCATAGTAGCCTCCTGCCTTTCTGTATTTCAATCCTTTTATTGTCCGCCGCCCAACAGGCTTGTCACTGCACTGGCATTGTTCTGCATCTTTGCCATAGCAGTCTCCATTGCCGCAAACTTAGCATACCACTTGTCCTCGTAGTCTGACAGTTTAGCCTCCAAATCCTTAATTTTGGAATTATAATCCTCATAATCGGATTTCATCTTCTTGTCATCATAAAAGCTTCCGAAGCTTCTGTAGCCTTCTACTGCTTTGGACTGATCCGACATGGCAGCATATATATTCTGGGAAAGCTTTGTAAAGAAAGCGATTACGGTATCCGGGTCTGACGCAATCATGCTCTTGAGCTTATCTGCATTTCCGGAGGTGTCGCTGTCATCGGGGTCTCCGTCAATGTGATAGGCATTTTTCTCATTGTCCGGCGCAATAAAATAGCTTAACGTCTCAATGCCGAATTCGGACAGATACATTGTCTTACCGTTAACCTCGGCTCCCTTCATCATGGTTTCCTTCAGGGCCGAACTGATGCTGCTCAGCGAATTGTCTCTGCGAAGTAAGGAGTCTTTAATCTTCTGCTCGTACTTCTCTATCTCGCTCTCAGACATGGCTTCCTTTTCCTCGTCTGTCAGCGGCTCATAGTCCTTGGCAGAATCCGCATTGTAAAGCTTATCCATCTCATTGATTAAGGAATTGTACTCCTTAAGGAAATTCTTAATCATGTCATAGATACCGTCGGTATCCTGCTGGGTGGTAACGGTAACCTTCTCTCCGTTTGTCTCGCTCAGTGCCGTAAAGGTAAGACCGTTAATTTCAAATACATTATCATTACTGAAAAACTCAGCATTGTTTAATGTAATCTTGGCGTTCTGACCCTGAATAAAAGTAGCACCTCTCTCATCGGAATCTTCTGCCGGAATGTTTAACCCCAATGCCTTCAGCGTGCTGTCATCACCGGTGATTTTAAAGTTGCTGTCCTCACCGGATTCCTTGGCGCTGATGAAAAATCTCTGCTGCTTTGCATCGAAATTTGCATTGAGTCCCTGCTCCTTCAACTTGGTCAGCACGTCGGATATGGTTGTCTCCGAAGTCAACTCAATATCTACCTCCGTACCGTCCTGCTTAGTCAGCTTCAGATTTTTTGCAATCTCATTTCCGTTGGCATCCTTCTCGAAGGTCATCAAATCGCTCATCTTTGTCAGAGCGCTCAGTTCCTCGTCGCTTGCTCCCGCAATCTTGGAAACTTTATCTCCGGTGAGATACGCCGTCTTCGCAAGCTGATTGATTTCCAGACTCTGCACGCCGTTCACAGCGTCTTCTCCGGTAATCACACTGACTGCGTTGCTGTTGGAAACCTTTGTGGTTTTTTTGCTGTAGGCATCGGAAAAACGCATATTGCTCAAGTATTTGGACTGAAGATTCTTCAGCTTAGTATTCAGTTCCTTCCAGATATCCTGCTTCCACTGCAGTTTCGTCTGGTCCTTTTTTGCCGTGTCAACCTTTGTCTTTTTTGCTTCCACCAGCTGCTGAACAATGGATTCCGTATCCATACCGGACATCAGTCCGCTCAATCTCATTGCCATACTGTTTCCTCCTAACGTCTCTCATCCACCAGGATGCCCGCCATATCCCATACCTTTGCAATCATATCAAGGGTTTTTTCGGGAGGAAGCTCCTTAATCACTTCCTTGGTGGTCTTATCCACAATCTTAATGGTCACCCGGTTGGTGTCCTCGTGAATGCCGAATACCGCCTCGGAATTTGCCATACTCTTGTTCAGCTGCTCCACCGCCTTACGAATCTGGTCATTGGAAGCCTGCTGTTCTTTGCCCTGCTGCTCGCCGCTGTCAGCCCGACCCTTATCCTGTGCGTTCTCCACAATGTTCGTGGTCTGGTCTACTCTCTCCGCAGCCCTCACGCTGCTGTCTGCGCCTTCAGGCTTCTCCGTCTGTACGGGTGCCTGCTTTTGTACCACACTTCCCTGTGCCTGTACTGTCATCATACTTGAAATCGGTTCAATTGCCATAATACCCACCTCCGTGTGAAATCTGTTTTCCGTATCGGAAAGAACTTTTCTATTTCCTTTATCGGAGACTTACCCCAAAAAATTAACAGGGCTTTTATTATCCCAGAAGATTTTTCAATGCATCCATTCCATCCGCGTTTACAGCTTCTTTGTTGGCATTTTGTATCTGCACATAAACCTCCTTGCGGTACACAGGAACTTCCTTGGGAGCGGTGATGCCGATTTTCACCTGGTCACCCTTCACCTCCAGAACGGTAACCTCTATATTGTTGTTGATAACGATTGCCTCGTTTTTCTTTCTCGATAATGCCAGCATCCTACTCACCTGCCTTTCCGGCTTGCAGAATTTCATAGATAGGGAATTTCACGGGATAGTCTCCATTCTCCACGATAATCTGGCATGCTTTATGCTCTTCCACATTGATAACAAAAGGTCCCTGCAGATTGACGCTCATCTGTGTCAAATCATTGGGCACGGTAACGGTCACCAGAACCAAAATATTATCCGCATTAATATTTCCGGCGGATGCCAGCAATTCGTCATTTACCTCCGGGTCATAGTCCGGTTTTACCACCAGCGGATCCATCACAGGCATTGCAAATCCAGGTTCATCCAGGGACTGCAGGAAACGGATTCCCACATTCGTTCCCTTCTCCCCGTCATGCAGCAGGGCAAAACGCTTCAACTCGGGAAAACCGATAATTCCGTTTTCAAATGTGATGATCTTTTCATCCGCGATTTCGATTTCGCCGAAAATCTTTGTAGTAATTTTCATTCTTTCACCTGTACCTTTCTTAAATATAGTTCAGCAGCGTGGTCTGGCTCACCTTGCCGGTTGCCATCAGTGCTGCCTGATAAGTCAGTTCCGCACTGGACAGCTGAATTGCCACTTCCGTGATATCAATATCCTCATTCTCGCTCTTCAGCGTTTCAAAGGTGGTCTTCTGGTTTTGCATACGGTTCTTGATGAGAGAGAGCTTGCTGCTTCTGGTACCGCACTCCGTAATACAGAGGCTGGCATCGTCAAGATATCCCTGGAAGGATGTGATTCCTCTCTCAAACAGCTTCTGCTCCTTATCTTTGGCATAAGTGAGAGCCTTGTCCACCGCCGAAAGCTGGGTCTGCAACGTTTTCTCCGCAGCACTGCCCTCCTCCGCAGACTTCAACATTTCCTCAATATTGGCTTTCACGCCCTCCAGGTCCAGCACATCCTGCATGGCATTTACCAAATCATCCACTTCCCGGCCGATACCGTGCTGAAAACACTGGTCGGCAGTGGAATTGACACGGATGGTCTGATTAAAGCCCACATCATACTCAATGTCCTGGCGCTCTGCATTGTCGGTGAGATAAGATTTATTAAACAGGATAGCGTCATTCGTTCCCGGGTTGGACTCACAGCAGAAATAATGCTCCGGTCTCAAATCCCCTTTCTGCCAGCTCGCCTTTTCATAGGTGACACGGATTTCAGCCTCATTTTTCACTGTCGTGTCATCATCCGTTGTACCCATCAGGGTTTTATACCGATTCTCACCCAACAGGATTTCTCCTGTCTCCGGCACGTAAATAACTGCATCCGCGTCATTCGCCGCAGCCGTATAAGGGTCGTCATAAGAATGTATCAACCGGATATCTCCGCCTGCGCCGGGGTCATTATCATCAATCAAGCCCTTCCAGGTCTGCTCTACCCCATTTTCATCAATATAGCTGATGCTTGGGCTGGTGTCCCTTCCGTTGTAATCAGAGCAGCTGTCATAAGCCAGCCTGATGCGATGTACCTCCACAGAGGTTACCGCTTCTTCGTCAATCTGCATATCCGCATCCTGAAAGTTTGCCGAATTCAAATCAAGAAGACTCTTTCCGTCCGCATTCTCCACCTTCACCTTAATCACAGAATCGATGGCACTGCTGTCCAGCTGTTCCGTAATCTTATAATTTAAGGTCTGTTCCCGGTCAAAACTCAGGGAAGTGTCAGTGCGGTATCCGGTAAACACATACCTTCCCGCATAATCTGC
>Ga0129313_1000509_pt1 | contig 32397 bp, 45 predicted proteins | sample O1105metagenome_FD_94436 | JGI IMG/M metagenome (GOLD analysis project Ga0129313, IMG submission 94436) | Orangutan group fecal microbial communities from fecal samples from Wisconsin, USA - O1105 metagenome | ecosystem: Host-associated > Mammals > Digestive system > Large intestine > Fecal...
CGTGATGGTATACATGTCAACCGATGCTTTTCTGATTTGTCCGAAGCCGAGCAGGATGAGATCATGGCAGAGTATAACGCGGAACAACTCAGACGGCTTTGTCGCTATCTCAGCATGAGCCTACGCCAGATTGGAGATGCGCTGGATCTTGTCAGAGACGAATGAAAGGAGAGCAGAATGGAAGTAGAAAACCAGGTTTCTTTCATCTCACCGATGCTGCAGAAGACTCAATTCGGCAATACACGGCTCGGACGCCAGGTTTCCTTCCCGGACTTGGTAGGGATGTTGAGCTTGTTCAGCTCTCTTGCGATCTCGCTCGTGGAGAAGCCCTGCAAGTACAGGGTGAAGATATTCCGGACGATGACAGTTTCCGGTTCATACACGGCCAGCATCTTATCAACCAGCCGATATCCATAGGGAGCGTTGCTGTCCACATACTCACCGAGTTCCATGCGCTTGACGATAGAGAGCCGCTGGTTCATGGAGATGGACTGCGATTCCTCCTGCGCCAAAGCAGAGAAGGTATTAAGAAGCATCTCATCGCCCATGGAGAGCGTTGAGATGCCTTCCTTTTCGAACTGGACGCCCACGCCCAGCAGCTTGAGTTTTCTTACATAGGCCAGCGCGTCTTTTGTGTTTCGTGCGAAGCGGGAGATGGACTTCGTTATGATGAGGTCGATTTGCTTGAGCTCACACATGCGGATCATCCGTTGGAATTCATCGCGGGTTTCACTTTTCATTCCGGTGAGACCTTCGTCGGCGAAGATGTCCACCAGTTCCCAATCGTCACGCTCTCCAATGAGTTTTTTGTAGGCTCGGATCTGTGCGGCATAAGAGTTGAGCTGATCTGCGGAGTTGGAAGACACTCGGCAGTATGCTGCGACCTGCATCTTCTTTGTGCTCTGTCTTGTGATAGGGGTAATGAGTCGCACTTCAGACATTCCAGTGTCCTCCTTTCTCTAATTTTGGTTGGTATCATATTATGATACCAACCACTTTTGGCAAACCACATTATACTGATAACTACATTGAATAGCTATCAAAACAATCGGAACAGCACAGAATTGACCTTATGCACAATTTTCAGTGCGCTAATACTATGTCTGCGCCGGTGAGCTTCATATAATACTTCTTCGCCCTGGCATATTCCTTTTCTGTGATCAACTCCTGTGCAAGGAGATCCTTCAGCATATCAACAATAAAGAGAAAATTGGCGTTCTTGGTGTTCTTGTTTGACAGCATAGTGCTACCTCCTTGGTTGTAGTTGTTTTTGTGTCTATTGAAATAGGCGGAGAAAAAGACAGCGGGCTACAATATAGCCCACTGCCTTTAGTTGTTTGGCTGCTTTGATATTAAATGCCGGCCGCAATCAAGGCATTGTCGCCTGACTTAAAACTGCATTGCTTCGCTATCCTCCAGACCGTGCTGGAAGAACATGATATAGTAGATGGGGATATAGATGATCTTTCCCTTCGTAGAGACCGTTCGCTCATTGGACACAACAAAGGCTTTCTGAATATGATAGTCTTCATTCTTCACGAAGTTGTTCAGCGCGCTGTGGATGGTATACCATGTATTACATTGTTTGCTCCTGCGAAGCCTGCTCCAGCGCCTCCTCTTGTTGCCGGATTCGCTCGTTCAGATCTGGCACGCACACCTCAATCTGCTGCTGGACACTGCGGATCACTTCCTCCTGCTTATCCGTGAGTTCAAAAAACTCCCCATCCACAGAGTCTGCGCAGCAACGGTAGATCTCGGTCATCTGCTCCGGACTGAAGAGCTGCTCTTTGTGAATGAGGCCGGATCGTGTGACAAAGTCCTGCTTTGCTCCGTCGTAGTTCTCCATGAAATAGTGACCATGGGTTACGCCCGTGCGTTCGTAGTCCCAATCCCATGTAACGAATTGAACACCGTATTTGCTATGACTTCCTGCCAACACGGTACCGTTGAAGTCGGCAAGGATGCGGTAGTCGCCCTCCAGCCCGCTGGCTTCGAGCTGCAGAGCGTTTTCCATAGCGGTCATATACTCCATCGTTCGGGCGGCGATATCTTCGACACGGAGGAGGGCATCCTCTGCCAGTGGTGTATCCACCTCTTCCCGCCGATAGAATACGCTACCCTTGCCGGTAATACGGCAGAGAGGTGCGCCATTCCAATGGACAGGCAGTTGAGACTCGTCCAGAGGTTGGGTTTCAAACCCAGCACGGTGCAAGGGAATGCAGACTTCCTCGAGGTAGCGGAGCTGCTGCTCCTTGTTGTGGTCATTCACAGTAAAAACTCCTTTCCATGAAAAAAAGGGCCGGTATCCGAAGTAGGAAACCGGCCCGAAAGCTTTTTGGTTGGTATCAAAATATGATACCAACCACTATCTAAAAATTTATTATATTATTTTGGGGAGGCGAGCGAAAAAAGCGCCCGAAAAAGCATAGCCCTCTTTGAAACAGGGCGGAAATAGGCTGTGGATTTAGTTCAAGTCCTGCCTAACGCTCTGAATTGCCCTTGTGTATCTATAAAACACGCTTTGAAAAAACAGGGCATAAAAACGCTGAAACCCCTGATTTCTCAGGGGTTTCAGGTGAGTGTATCTATTTTGGTCACTCAAGATGGCAAGCTCGTCCGAAATAGATACGACGTAGAAATGCTGTAATTTCAATGGGTTGAGGATCATTTGAGGGAAAATCTCGCTCTGTTCTGGGGCGAAATGTAGAAACGAGCAAATTCAGCATCCGTCCAAAATAGATACCTCTTTTTTCGGCTGCCATTCTACTCCGCGCGGAGCAGGATGGTTTTTTTACGCTTCTCCGCACAAAGAAGCTTCTTATCAGTCATATTCAGCAATCGGCTCTAATCGCTGATCTGTCACAGCATATTCTTTGGCTTGATTGCTCGACCAGTCCATCCAAGTGATCTCGCCCACTCACGTATTTCTTCGCGCTCGACTCCATCTTGGCTATGGTGTAGTGTTAGGAGAAAGTCGGCGTAACCATGGATTCCGCCAACATCCTCTAAAACAGGAAGTCCGTCAGCTTTAATGCAGACAGGGGCGTGACTCGAAACGGCTGTACGGATAGAATCATCTTGCTCATCAAGGCTGTCCGGGTAGAAGGCGTCTATCAGTTCAACTGACACTTCCCATCCATCACCGTAGTCATAGAAGTAATGAATCCGGTTGCTTTTGGCCTGCATGCGGACAGTTGAAAATGCCGCGAGGAAACAGAACGCCTCGTACTGATCGTCAATACCGCGAAGTGTCGAATCCCACATCTTGATATTAGGCTCCAATCTATCTTCCAGGAAGGAGATTTGGTCATCGATTGAGCTCAGGAAATAATCATTGTTTGGGAGATAGATGTATTCCATCAATGTCAGTCTTTCGAGAAGGTGTGTTATATCTCCTCCAAGATCAATGCTGTTACGAAATTCCTCCACGGTGGCATCCTCGATAGACACAGTTTTAGGCTTACTTGGCGTAGACTTCCCTCCGTTTTTCATGAACTCCTGGAAAGATGGGCGGGCTTGAAAAGAAGGAAGCTCACGCTTCAATTCCAGAACCTGTTTCTGGTTTTCATAGTAATAATCGCCCAAGCCGCCGTAATAATAAGGCCCCTTGTATTTGCTCCGAAGCCAAGATTTCACGCTCATGTTTGGCTCATAGTCATCATCCCAAAAGAGATCATCCATTTCTTCGCTCGGAAACCGAAAATAGATGCCTGCCAAGCTGCACCATCTTGAAAAACTTCCCTTTGTCAATTCATTGAAGACTCCTTCGGGAAACTCATAATGATGCAGGTGTTCGTTCTGCCAGCCAAATAGTTTCTGTATGGCATAGTGTAGTGAATGAAGAGTCATGTCTGCCGGGACGACGATATCTCTGGAAATGGCATTATTCATCTTCCCATAGCTGCGTAATACTTCAATATCCCGCTTGGAGGAACAATCCATATTCAGTTCGAGGTGAAGTTTCAACGCGACTGGCCGCGAACCGTAGTTGGCACCAGCATTCTTGGGCAGATCCTCGGTGCGAACAAAGTCTTTTGATTTCTCCGCGCTTGCTCCGACAATCTTTTGGGCTGCCTGTTGATTACGCTCTCTGTACTCTTTAGAACGAATAGAGTAGCTGCTTTTGCTCTCACGTCCATACTCACCTTTTGTGTAAGGCAAGAAAGCCTGTACATTTTTCTCGGTGTAGTGGAGTTGCTCGGCAATCTCTTTGGTAGACATCCCCTGTTCCCACAGCGCTAGGATTTTTCTGCTTGTGGCACTGCTCCAAAGTCCTTCCGTAATCAGAACACGGCGAACCTTTATCACGCTGGTTCCGAGTTCTTCGGCAGTCTTTTTGACGGAGTGGGTCTCCTCGTAGAATTCAATGATTCTGTCGTAGAGTTCAGCGTGTCCCATCATACAGTCCTCCTGTTTTTGGTGTCAACCTAATCACTATGGCTGTATCATAAGGCACGAGCGCGCAACTTGTCAACCTAACCTTTTGGCCGCGGAATAGGGCTTCGTTGAGACACCAATCGAATCCCAACGAAATCCTCCACTCGTTTTCGTTTGAGATCATGATACCTGGATTCAAGTATCTACGAGGCTTGGGAGTTGCAGACGTTTACTATCCATCCACAGGAAAGCTGTCTGCTTTGATCTGAATGATCTCCACATGATGTGAATTAGCGAACTCCATGAGAGAATTGATGTAGTCATTCTTGATTTGAGTTCCGTCGTAATCCGTATCGCACGTGATAAAAACTGCATGATCGGATCGTTCGAGCATGAACTGATACGCATCAATCAATGCGGTTGGTGTTGGCTTTGTGCTGAGCAAGATCTCTTTGTCGCAATGCATCAGCGCTTCAAAATAGCGTCCTCTCCATACGCGAGACCATTTGACGCTGATCTCCTCAAATGGGATTATGCATTCAAGTGTGACTTCAGGATATCGAAGTCTGACAGTCTCAATGATTTCAGCAACATATGTACCGAAACCCAGAGTCATCGACGTAGAGAAGTGTGTCACCCCCTGCTCCAGAAGGCTTTTGATCACTTCTTTGATGTGCGCTTTGGTGGCAATGCACCGGGAATCATCTTCGTCTAGTCCGAAAGAAAACTCCATTGCCCGCCGAGAGATAAAACAGCATTTTTTGTGTTCCATTGAAGGCACTCCTTAATATGTATTACGCTTTACATGACAGCGCACATTACATTATAAGGATATGGATTTGAAGTTAAAAAAGCTGTTGGAAAAAGTCGAATCAGGTCTAAGAAGTTAGAATCCGCTCGAATTAGTCTCCTCGCATCAATCAGCGGGTGTCCGTTTATCACACCCTGTTTTACTTGCAAAGAAGCTCCGCATCACGCTTCTACATTACTCATGGCACTCATCACGAATAAAGTCGTAAAGGGCTTCTGGTTCTTTTAAGCACCATTCTTTTTTCATGTCCTCTGTCCAGACCTTGTAATCCGGTGTAGCCTCATGCAGCCACCAGTCGATGTACTCATACTTATCGTTCATGGCTTCTTTCAGAACAAGCATGAGGGCTTCGAAATACTTATTCTTGACGCCAAATATAAAGTGGCCATCGCCTACAAGGTCAAGGGCTCTGCTAAATTCGGCATCGGTTTCAGACTGCTCTTGAATCATTTGGAGTGCTTTGCAGAATGTTTCTTTTGAAATCATGCTTGTTCCTTCCATTTGAGCAGTTGTGTGATTGCCTCTTCCTGGGTATCGGGATTAACTACCCAGGCGAAGAACATTTGGATGAGTTGTTCCATGTTGATTCCCATGGGCTGGATCAGTTCCTCGACCTGCCTGAGCAGTTCGGCGTCAACCTCAATTTCTATTGTTTCCAGGTTCTCTTCCATTATGGACACGCCCCTTTCTGGAATTCACGGTTATCTAACTCGCTTTGGAATGCTACTTGGAGCCTTCGCCATTCCTTGGCGTTGGCTACTTGAAACAGGGAGGTCAGATAATTCTCAATATCCTTAACTGCCACAGTTAAAGTATGATTGTCAAATGCCGCATAGTGTTTCCAGATAAACTGACGTACAGCATCTGCATTTTCAGACTCCGCTGTAAGCTCTTGCCGGATGGCACTGTTGACTACGCAACCCACATCATCAGGAAAATTTTCCTCGAACCATCGATAAGGGCAGAGAACGAGTTTGTCTTTTCCATCTTCTGTGATCACATAGGCAACATCCTCTTTCTCAATACGATCCAACATCTCATCAAGTTTCTCGCCGAGCAGTGACTGCTCAATTCGCTCCATCTCGCTGAGAGGGGGCATTTTTCTATGATTCATGGGGTATCTCCTTTATCTGGGTCTGTCGTTGGTATAGACTTTCTCCTTTTTCTTCAGCGCAGTTGAAGAGCGATTTATGTTGGGTGTTGTTCTCGACCATCTCATCGAAAGTGACCGGCTCGAAGTTGTTGATATCAACGCCGGCATTCAGCATCAGAGGATTCTTTTGAATCAGGGGCCAATACTCAGCATCAGTATTGGCGTGGATGTGCCCATGAGCCATATAGCAGCGTACCATGTGCGGCCACGACATCATTGGGTAATGGCAGAGTGTCAGCTGATGCTTGCCGTCTGTAGTGTAGAGCAGATTGTTGGCGCTTTCAAACCAGGCTGAGAGATCGCATTTCTTGATCCATTCCCGGTCATGATTGCCGATGATCAGATGCTTCTTTCCTCTGAGCTGCCGTAGGTATTCCTCCGGCGGCTTTTCATTTCGGAACATCAAATCACCAAGGATATAGACTGTATCGGCATTGGTTACCTTTTTATTCCATTTTTCGATAAGACACTCATCCATCTCATCAATGCTGGAAAAAGGGCGATTGCAAAGTCGGATAATGTTGCGATGCCCCAAATGAAGGTCGCTTGTGAAGAATACCATGGGGTTTCACCTCGCTTCGTGTTTACTGAAGTTCAATTTGAGTCAAGGGCTGCCAAACGCAGCGCGGGATCATCTTTTCTTCATTCTCTCGTGGAAGGTTTATGAACGCCTCAACATCTTCGTTAGGGAACCGGGAATGGCAATAGGCGGGCCATACGCCGACTGGCACAATGCCGACCTTCTCCATACCTAATAGCCGGGACTTTAACAGCTCTGCTTGAGAGATGACCACAGGGAGTCCTGCACGGTGGAGAGCCAGGAAGAACTTGATAGCCTCGACAGATCGCCAGGTGGAAGAACCAGCGACATGCAGAGAATATCCATCATTATCGGCGACAACGTACAGATCAACATGGGTGGAGTTCCCTCCGCGGCAAACTTCCCAAGGATGTCCGCCATGCCGGGTGCTGTCGTGGTACCACGTAGAGAATTCTGTTGGTGAGTCCGGGTCGATTTCTCCCAGTCCCGAATCGCGACCATCTGCATGCTTGAAATACTGCTCACGAGAGGATAGCTCCGATCCGGCATAGTTATTCGCCTTGTAGCCCATAGCGCAGAAGCGATAGAAGTCGTTTGCCGTTACAGCGGGAAGCTTTGATTTTAGCTGTGCTTTATCGCTCACCGCACATGCAACAAACTCGTCCACTTCCTCTTGGGAAAGATTCTCAAAGTATTCTGCTCGCCCTTCAGGATAGAGATCCCATAGATCCTTTCGTAGAATCGTTCCAGTCCTATGCCTTGCCGGTAAGTTCTTCTCAACGAGCTCATTGTATATCCCTTCTTCAAGAGCGTCGATGCTGTTGCGGACAGACTCGATCAACCATTCAATGAATGGAGATACATCGTTTTTCAACGCGCTTTTTCGAACGCTACCTTCCTGCTCAAGCACATGCTGGTGCTTCAGCAGTACCGCACGATAATGACTGTTCTTGTCCTCCACTGCATCAAGCTGATACCAATCGATTTCATCAGGGAACATCTCTCGCCAATACGCCTCATACTCGGCGTAATTCTTGATATCTCCGTCTGCCAGTAAGTCGAAGTAGCCGCCGAACTGTTCAGCAAAGTCATCGATGGAACCTCGCCGTGCGCATAGCCAGAGAGACTTTACGCCGTTTTCTGAGACAGGCTTGAGTCTCTCAAGCAGAGCGAATAGCTCGTCCATTAAGTAATAGCACCGTTCCGTGTAAGTCATGGTGCAGTTAACATTTCTATACTCTGCGCGGCGCAGCCACGAAATGTAATGATTGACTTGTGGTTGAGCCAATTTTTCACTAATCTTCAGGTTCATTGCTATCGTTGTCAACCTCCATTTCCTCAGAGTAAAACTCTTTCATGTCGTCTAACCGCAGACAAGACAGGCGCCCTCTTTGGCCTGTCCAGGGATCTTCGCCTTCTGGGTAAGCGGCACCACAGTCGATGCCAATGAGCCCCTTACCATACCAGATGCGCATAGGATTGTCATCCTGGTAATGATAGGTGCCAGTGTGTCCAAAGATTACGGTCCCATCGCAGGGATGATTTTCATATCCCGTGAACCGATGCCACAAAGCAAAGGATTCTACCGTCCTGTAGCTTGCAAATTGGCGATATACCTTGAAGAGCTCTGCGGGAGCGGCATGCGCGAGAATGAAACGCTGTCCATTCACGATTACTTCTTCGTTGAGCGGCAGCTTACTAAGGTACTCAAATATCTCGGTCCTGATAGTTTTCTTAATATGCTTTAAGTAGTAATGGGTAATACCGCCACCATTCTGATACCAAAGTGCCATGCGGCGTTCCTGCCTTAATTGCCAACCAAACTCATAGTCCTTATGTTCGTAGTACAGGGCGTCGAGCATCATGTACTCGTGGTTACCAAGGATCATCTTTACATTGGGCATTGCCATGAGTTTTCTGAGGATCTTAATGCCGTCAGGGTTTCTGTCGATCACATCTCCCAGCACATAGAGCGTATCCTCCGGTTGAAGGTTGATTTGCTTCATGATGGATTCGAAGCGCCGTTTTTGCCCGTGAATATCTGAAAGTACATATATCATGATAGTCTCACTACCTCCTTTGCAACACGAACAATTACCATAAGCGCCACGAAATAGCCAGGTATTTTTTGAGAGGAAGACTATTTCAAGTATCTGCGTTTTCTTCCCCAGATGCCGCATTGCTCATAAACATGGCCCGGAACAGAGCCGCGTATTTACCCACCATTTCAGGATAGGCGTAGTATATATGCCGATAGATTTTTTTGCTGAGTTCCAGGAACTCTTCATGGTCTCCAAAGTATGAGAGGCCATCCATGATCTTTTGTATTTCCTGCTGATCTGTAATCTGATTGTTCATCACAGCGTCTACCAGTATGGAATACTGATGGAATGCTGTCCGCCTCAGCAGCTCAATCCCTTCGACAGCCGAAGCGATTTTCTGAAAAGCACTTTGATAGTCGCTCATGACATATTCCCCCCATCTGTCAGCCATCTCCAAAGATGTCATTACAAAACTCTTTATAGTCAGGATTGGGTTTGATTGTGAATGCCGCCCAATCCTGCTGTGCTTCAGCCCTGCTCTGGAATCTCCTTTCCGGCTCGCCCAGTAGGTTTCGAAAACCGGCTGGGCCACCAGCAAGAATGCAGGGAAACCCCCAAAGCATATTGCCTACATCTTTCCATTGGCCAATAGCTCCGGCGTATTGCAAATTCGTGAATACCGCCTTTGTTGCACGGAAGTATTCTCTATCACAAGCGAACCAGAAGTGTTCTGACTCGACTTTCTCACAGCGCATGGAATATGGCCAGCGCCATGTGTTGAGGTGCTCCCAAGCGTAGTTGTCCAATGTGATTTTCTCCTTATGGAGCAGCTGCGCCGGGACTAGCAGGGGCGTTTCTCGATACGCCACCTTGTGCGTTACATCGTGCTGACCAAACTCAAAGGCTTGAAATGCCGAAATCAGTTCAGAGAAGCGGTCATGGAAATCATCGTCATTACTAAGCTGAGCAATGAAATCTCGAATCTCATCTAACGTGCCGTAATAATATTTCCCGAAACTGGTGAATGCTGCGGCGGAGTAGTCATCCAGTTCTAACCGATAGTAAACTGAGGCTATTTTAGATTCCATCGCACGGGCCCCCATCTTCCTGGGCTTTAGAGAGATTGAGCTGAGATGCGGCTTCGAAGTCATGGAACAGGAAGTGCAGTTTGTCGATCCTCTTGTTGATGTGCCAGTGGCCGCACATCCAGGCATCGTATGCGAGTTGCTCTTCAATCTCATCCAGCCAGTGCTCTGTGCGGTCATCTACCGTGTCTTGGTTGATCATCGGCAGAAATGCCTCCACAGGTTCATACTTGAAAGGGCAGGTGTGGGAGAGGACTACATCGACTTGTCGGTTCTCTTTCACCTGCTCCTCCACATATGCCTTGATTGCATCGGAAGGCTGCTCATCAGGCCACCACCTGTAGCCACGCATAAGCCGATAATACTTGTCCACACTATACGCACCGCCGATGACGAGGTGCTTTAATCCCTCGATGGTGAAGATGTCGCCATCTCTTGCGAATAGTAGATTTGGATAATCCTCCTCATACCAAACCTGTCCACCGCACCATCCTTTTTGCTTATATGTAGGCAGATTTGTGGGGCGAATTTCGTGGTTGCCATGAATGCAGAAGATGGTGGGTTTCAACTTCCGAAATGCCCTCTTCAGCTCACCATCGCGCTCGTCGCCAAAGTAGTTTGCCCCAACATCTCCAAGGACAACCATGGTATCTTGCTCAGTGAGCCGCATGCGATTGCAAAAGCGGCTTATTTCATGTTTGGAGCCATGGGGATCGCCGGTATAATATATCACTTGCTGCTATCCTTTCTCTTCTTGAGTTTCTGGAAAAATATGTGCTCTGGCGACAAATCTATTTCTGCCCCACAAGCGCATTTCACTATAACGACCTCTTCCACAGATGTAGGTATGAAGGTGAAAGTATCTGCTCCACCGAATGTACCGGTATAGCGATTGCCGTCTTCTACCCGATACTTGCACGCATGGTTTTTCTGCCAATCACGCAGTAAGCTTTCCTGCTCGTCGTCAAGTGTGAAGCTAATCATAAGGCACCCCCTGTATTTGTGGCTAGGAATGATTATCATACAGCACCTATCCGATAATCGCCCCTGGTTCCGTCCATTATACCAGCTTCTTTGGGGGCAATCTTGTCTGCCACAAAAATATAGTTAAAAAATTGAAAAATATAGTAACGGGAACTCTAAACAATGCTTCAATTCTAAACCATCAGTTACTTTCTTGGCCTCTGGTCGATGGTGCAGTTACATGGCTGGCAGTATAATTACTTTTACTTCTTATGAAGATGAACGGCCCTGACTCGCAGCGAAGTTTTGGTGGCAACGAGTACGTCCAGCAAGACGTTTTTTTCATACTCACTGCAATCGATGAGGATCGCTGAGAATTCGTGATTGGAGACTTTCACGGTGTTTTCCAAACTATCAATGAGCAGTTCGTCCGCCGTCACATGAAGGGCGTTTGCAATGCGAACCAATGTTTCGACACTCATGTGGCGTCTGCCAGTTTCGCAATAGCTGATATGGGTGGGAGAGCAGTTTGCCATTTCCGCGAGTGCTTGTTGCGAAACACCTTTACGCTTGCGAATTACTTTGATTTTCTTGCCAAGAGCCTCTTTGCTGAATTCCATGGTACATTACCTCCTTAAAAAATAAGCGAGATAATTATACCTATTAGGCGATAATACCGTTTTTAGACTATATATCGCTTCGCCTACTGTTGATATAATTTCAAAAAAATCAGTCAATAGGCGATATGGAGGTGGGGCTTATGAGTGACAACAGTCTGCTTAACAAACAGATTGGCAAACGAATTCGTGAGGCCCGTCTACAGAAGAAGATGAGTCAGGCGGATTTGGCAGAAGGGGCACATATCCATCTTTCGCATATCAGTGACATTGAGCTTGGGAAAAAGGAAATGCGGCTTTCAACCTTTATCCGCATTGCGGAGACGCTGCAGGTTTCGTCCGATCAGCTGATTCGTCCGGACATCCCAGAAGTAAATACCATACAGAGCAATGAACTGGCTCAGATTCTGAGCGATTGTACCCCCAGCGAGCGGGAATCAATATTGAAGATCGTTGCGGAGTTAAAAGCCTCTCTGCATCAAAACAGAAATGAATACGATATCTGACGGGCCGATATTTGAAATATCGGCCTGTTTTTTTTCGCATTTCTTAACCAGTAGCTAATTGGTTGGCTGCTGGTTAATTGGCTTTTGCAGGCAATCAAAATATAATTACCACAAAGATAAGCTGGGTACTGGTGTACCTGCCAGAAAAGAGGATCATACATGGAAGAGAAGAAGCCAAACACGCAACTGAGCACAGTTAACGAAGCACCGCAGTTCTCGTTGATCTTTGCGGATGATTCAGAACAGATGCGAAAAATCGCCGAGCATAAGGCATGGCTTCAACGCATTCGTCATGAGCGGCCAAACCCGGCACACCATTTCAAGGTTGCGGTTTACATCCGCTACTTCAACCAAACGAAACATGAGAACTACCTGGACTATCATATTAAGCAGTTCGAAGACACCCTGGCGCTCTGCGCCAATTGGGAGTTTGTCGGTTTCTATATTGACGAAGGGAGTACACCGCCCAATATGGAATCTGCTCCGGAGTGGTGTCGTCTTCTTGATGACTGCATGGAAGGAAAGGTGGACTTAATCATTACCCAAAAGGTTTCGAATGTATCCAAGAAGAGCCACGAGATTTCACTCTGTGCCAGACTACTCGCTCAGCAGGAACATCCGATTGGGATCTACTTTATTTCCGAAGATATGTTCACTTTGGCCTCCTACTACATGGAAGACATGAGAGATACGTTTTTCCTCTCTGACATAAACCAAGCAACGATTTCTGACAACGAAGTCCCGCGGGAGAAGCTGCATGATTGAAAACTATAATCAAGATAATCGGAAGAAGAATAGAGACAGGATCAAACAGCGGATTCAGGTCACTGTCGACGAAGAAAACTACGAATACTATCCTGCCCAAAAGCAAGTGGATTTTTACGATACAGAGGTCCACCAGAAGGTTGCGGCATACTGTCGTGTATCTACAGACAGCGATGAGCAGCAGTTTTCCTTTGAACTCCAGAAGAAATACTATGAAGACTATGTAGCGAGCCACGGCAACTGGGAATTGACGCGGGTTTACGCTGACGAAGGCAAGAGCGGAACCGGGCGGGAAAAGCGCAAGGAATTTAATGAGATGATCGACGCTTGCTTCGACAACCAAATTGACCTCGTGGTGACGAAAAGCGTATCCCGCTTTTCGCGGAATGTCGTAGATTGCATCAGTCTCGTAAGAGAGCTACAGGAGTTGAAGCGGCCGGTCGGAGTATTCTTCGAGTCTGAGTGCATCTTCTCGCTAAATGAGGATTCGCAGATGGCGCTGTCTTTTATCGCAACCATGGCAGAAGAGGAGTCACATATCCGAAGCCGCAGCATGGAAAGTTCTCTGCGGATGCGGTTAGACAATGGCATCCCGCTCACGCCAAAGCTGCTTGGATACAGCCACGACAGTGAGGGGAATTTGGTCATTAACCCAGAAGAGGCGCCCACTGTAAAGCTGGCATTCTATATGTATCTTTACGGATACTCCACGCAGCAGATTGCGGATGCATTTATTGCTCTTGAGCGAAAATCTTATCTTGGAAATATCAAGTGGACAGCAAACAGTATCGTCCAGATTCTTCGGAATGAGCGCCATTGCGGAGATGTACTGACCCGCAAGACTTATACACCGAACTACCGAAATCACCTTTCTAAGAAAAACCGTGGGCAGCGGCCTCAGAGCCGATACTTCAATCACCATGAAGCAATTGTGTCCCGCGATGATTTCAATGCCGTTCAGAAGATGCTGGATAATGCAAAGTATGGGAACAAGTCGTTACTCCCTGAACTGCGGGTCATCGACAGCGGAATGCTGAAGGGGTTTGTATCTATTAACCCTCGCTGGGCGGGATTCAAGGAGCGAGACTACTTCATGGCTGCACAGAGCGTATATGTTACCGGGGATGATGATAGTGCCGTTGAAGAAACAGAGCCTCAGCCCGTAGAGATCCATGTTGAAGCCGGCGATTTTGACTTGCGTGGCTTTGAAATTACTCGCTCGGAGTTCTTCGACGCATCCTATCATCGGCCAATGGTTTCCTTTGGCGATCGCACGATCAAATTCAACGTTGAGTGTGTTCGCAAATTTGGAGCTAAGAACCGCGTGGAGCTTCTGGTGAACCCAATCAGCAAAAAGTTTGCGGTGCGTCCGACAGATGAGAAAAACCGAAATGCCGTTGTGTTTTCCAAAGTATCAAACGGTATTTACTACCCAAGAGAAGTTGCTGCATCTGCTTTCTTCTCAACGTTGTTCTCCATTTTTGGATGGAACATTGAGTACAAGTATCGCATCATCGGTTCACTTTTAGAAAAGGATGGGGAACTTGCCTATGTGTTTGATGTAGCGAATTCAGAAGCATTCTTCAAGTCTTATATTCTTCCAAAACAGGCAACCGTTGGGGATACAACACATGAAGTACAGCCTTTTCTGCCAAGTGGAAAGAGGATTCGGGCAATTCCGGAAGAATGGACGACCAGTTTCGGCCGCCAGTTCTATCTGCACGAGTTGGATATGTCAACACTCGAGGCGCAGAGTGAAGCGGACTGGAAACTTCGGCTGGAGGGGCAGCTGTTTGAAACAGGCAAACGTCTGAATGTGACCGGGTTCGACGAACTGCGGCAATATATCAGAGACTCTTTAAGTCCCATTAAGAAGGAGGACAACATGGATGAGTGAGATTGCAAACCAGCAGGTGCTTGCGGAGCTGCTCGAAGTCGTGGATACACCAGATCCGCAAAGAGCGGATAACGCACCTGGCCGGAAAACTCAGGAGCAGCATGACGAGATCATTGAACTCGGTGATGCTTTCGACTTTGACGGATTTCAGGTTGTACGAAGAGAATTCTTCGCTCACACTTTTGAACCAGCCGTGACATTCAATAACTATAAATTCTATGTGAACTCTGCTTGCCTCGCAAAGTTTCCCGATACAGAATACGTGCAGGTTTTAATCAATCAGGAGACCAAGATCCTTGCGCTTCGTCCCTGCAAGGCTGGTGAACGGGATGCGCTTGCCTGGTGTGGATCGTCCAAAGGGCGTCGTAAGCCAAAGCAGACTACCTGCAAGTTGTTCTTCATGAAAGTCACAACACTCATGGAATGGAACCCAGATTATCGATACAAACTGCTCGGGAGAGTCATACATGCCAATGGTCAGTACCTATTGGCATTTGATCTGACTGCCACCGAGGTGTACCAACGTACTTTCCCTGAAGGTGCTAAGCCAAAAGCCTCCCGGACACCTGCTTATCCTTCCGGGTGGCAGAATCAATTTGGCTTACCCTTTCGTGAGCACCGCCAGTCTATGCAAATCAACATCTTCGATGGTTACGCTGTTTACTCTCTCCAAGACAATTCGGTGGGAACAACTCCTGCCACGGCGGATACTTCAGATGGCTCTACACAGAACAGCTTGCCGCATACTGATGGAGGTGACAGTCAGTGAGAGAAAATGCAAATCTATCAGTCGACCTCAAGAAAGGACGTTTGCGTATCCACAAAGCTGTGTTGCATAGCTTGGGTGATCCCAAGTACATTCAACTTTTGGTAAATCCAGAAGCAATGGCTGTTGCTGTTCTCCGAGTTGATGCTCCACGGTCAGGTGATCCTGTACATAAGATCACAAAGGAAAGACTTCACTCGGAGAATTCATACGAGATATATAGTCAATTCTTTTGCGTAAAACTGTTAGAGCTGGTACCGTCGTTGGACGTCAGCGGACTATTTAGGATCTCTGGTGAGGTATTTGCATCAAAGGGTATGGCAGTGTTTGATTTGCGTACTCTACATCGAATCAATTCATGAGGGAGTGCTGCGAATGGAGTCAAAATGCTGCTATACATTACAAATTGACCGCGAGTTCCGCAATCTGATCAGGCCTTTACACCGAGCTGAGTATTTGCAGCTCGAAGCAAATATCATGTCGGACGGGTGTCGGGACCCCATCATTACTTGGCAGGGAGTCATCATTGATGGACATAACCGATATGAGATTTGTCACCGTCATGACATTCCCTTTGCTGTAGAAGAAATGGAGTTTTCATGCCGGGAAGAGGCTATTGCCTGGATCTGTGCCAACCAGTTGGGGCGGCGGAATATCACCGAAGAAACGCGCAAATTCCTAATTGGCATGCAGTACGAGTCCGAAAAAATCGTTAACAAGTTAAAGAATGCAAGGGGTTTAAACCAATATTCGGGTTTTGGCAAAGATGGATTGCCCTTTGATGAGAAGAGAAATAAGCACCGAACTGCCGAACGAATTGCCCAAGAGAATCATATCTCACAGGGGACGGTACAGAAGTACGCCGAATACACACGATCTCTTGAGGAGGTAGGGCGCAAAGTCCCTGAGTTGGTTCCCAAGATACTGTCCGGCAGATATAAGATATCCCACTCCAATCTCGTTGAGTTGGCCAAGCTTGATGAGGGAAATTTGAAAAAGATGGCGCGGCGCATTGAACATACTCAGCAACCATACATTCAGTACAAGCAGACTCGTCAGGAAATACAGCGGCAGGTAGACCGAACCGTTGGAGAAGGTGGCCCGATCCCCTCGGTAAAGGATATGCCTGAATTCGATCCTGACGCAGAAATCACAGGGCTGACGTTGACGATCCCCTCTTGGTCAAGTTCCATTGATAGGATGAGGACGAGAACCGATCTGGGAAGTGTCTCCTGTGCCGCCAAAGGGAAGCTGGCAGCCGCGCTGTCTGATTTGCAGGCCAGAATTGACGAGATGCTCTTGGCCATCAAGGAGGACTAAATGCAGGATTACAGTTTGTTTGTTCCAAATGTTTACTTTGAGAAGATACCAATCAAAAACCTTGTGTCTAATCAGGAATACCAGAGGAGCTTATCCCAAACACACATAGCGCGTGCAGTTGCAAACTTCGACCTGTACCAGATCAACCCGGTAAAGGTAAGCCGGAGAGATGGCATCAACTATGTCTTCAACGGTCAGCACACCATCGAGATCGTGGCTCATGTTTCTGGCTCACGGGAGACGCCAGTGTGGTGCATGATTTACGACGATTTGAATTACGAGCATGAGGCGAATATTTTTGCCAACCAGATGAAGTACGTGAAGACGTTGCAGCCGTTAGAGGTTTTCAAAGCGAACTTAGAAGCCGGAAGTGATGACCAGTTGATCATCCGGGATCTAATCGAATCTTATGGCCTGACAGTTGGCAGCAAGAAGCATCATGGGACCATCTGCTGTATTGCAACGCTTGAGAGCATATACACGAAGTATGGATATCAAGTTCTCAATCGAATTTTGCGTCTTATTATCAGTACCTGGGAAGGGGATATCAATTCGTTTTCAGCGAATATCTTTAATGCGCTGACTAAGTTGGTCGTTACATTTGGTGACTCCTTAAATGATGAAATATTCAAAGAGAGAGTTGGAAATGTTTCTGTGAAACAGTTGGTCCGCATGGCCAAAGAGCGGCGTTCCGGGTCTATGGGTGTGGCAGAAGCAATGCTGATCGAATACAACGGCAAGCGGAAAAATCCGGCAGGAAGACTTCCCATCAACAAACTCTACGCAAAAGATGCCGCGTTCTTCCCTGAACTGACAGAGACCTATGGGGAAGAAGAATTCAGCTATGTGAGAACACAACTGTCCCGGAGGACGATTAAAAATGCGGAAGTAAAGACGGTGCGGGGCCTTTACGAATAATATCAGTACAGAGTCCACCAGTAATCAAAAAGCCGACGATACTGATTACCCTTTCCGGTAAAGTCAGAATACCGCCGAGCTTTCTTTGATGTCAGGCGTTTCATCCAGCGCTGACAATTACTGTTTTTGGGATACTTGATGTATTTGCCGGAGTGGAGGAGCGTTTTCCCTTTGAAGCCCCAATCAACATACCCGATATGGGGAGCATAACCACCATAGTTGATAATTTTCAGGAGCCGATCATCTTTGCGAACCTTCATTTCTCTTCCGGAATACCTGTGGCTCGGAACAGCTCGCCCCTGGATGGGACGCTCAGTCAGCAAGGCTGTGATCCTCTCGTTTAACTCGATTTCTGTCATAGGCTTTACCATTTGGAACACAGCGTGTGATGGGCGAGATCCCATACCAAGAGCCACGCTGCTTGACGTGATACTTCTTCTGATTCTTTTTGCTCTGCTTATTCAGCGGCGTCATCTTGTTCATGCTGTTGGCCTCCTGCGTCTGATTTGAGGATGGCAAGGCATTCGTTCAAAAAAGTGATAGCTCGTGCTTTCTCTGTCACTACAACTCCAGCATAGTAAATAGGCTTTGCGAAGAATGCGTGGCATGCACGACGAAATCTCCCGATGATCCCCTGGTATTCTCTTCTCCCAATGTAGCTATCCATGATTGAAAACTCCAGCAGCTCATCATCCTTCCCCCAAATCGAGCGCTCAAATACAAGTGTTTCTGCGTGATCATCACATTGAATGGATGTGGACATGGATTCCGGGTTCATTTTTCCTCCTGTGTAGGATTGCCTTCTTGCACCTTGACAATTTTACAATTCAATTACAATGCGGTGAATGTGCTTGCGTTTTCCATATATGTGTTTTATCCTAAAATACTCCCACTTGGGGAAATAATCATTTAGGAGGCGTTTATCGTGATGAACAAGCCTTTCCGGGTCATCGATCCCGTTGCTACCGGTGCGAATATTGTCCGGCTGCGCAAGGAACGTGGACTGACTGTCCGGGATCTGCAAGCTTACTTTGGCTTTGAAGAACCGCAGGCCATTTACAAGTGGCAGCGTGGCCAAAGCCTTCCGACCGTTGACAACCTGTACGCTCTTGGAGCCTTGCTCGAGGTGTCCATGGATGATATCCTGGTGCAATCAAGGCCAAAACTGAATATCATTTGTTGTGAGCAGCAGGCCAAAGCAGCCTGCTGCTCACTGCATTTACCGAAGAGGAAATATCAGCTATCAGAGATACGATGGAAGTCCAAGGTTGCTTAAACCATTTAGCGCATCCTTCTGACCCCGTCGCTTGCAACTGCAAGGGGCAAGGTCTATTAGTGCGCGTTATTGTCATAGATCGAGCACAAGGACTCATCCTCGACTCGTCCAAATTGCCTCTAGGACAGTACTCTTGCAGGGAGATGTCAGTTTGAAGTCACAGAGAAGGAACTGGCGCATTATGAAGGATGGAACAGCGTGGGGTGCCTTGTGATACGAGGAATGCCTCAATAACCAAGCAGTTTTCCAGACTGTTATAGACAGATCGTCTTTTCTTTCATAATTCTTGATATGCAGCACTATAGTTCGTCTGCATCTGAACCGGTCGCCACGCCCTCTTGTTCCATCGCATCTCCGATAGCTGATATTCCCCTGAGGGGAGTGGGGATCAGGAAGAGGCCTGTTCCCCCATGAACTTCTCAAATGTCTCAGCGAATGTCTCATTCACATCGAAAGGTGCTTCATAGGCCACCTGAGAATTGACAAGCGCTGCATCCAATGCGTTGGAGGTGTTGTCAGCCTGCTTGCTCAGGTCACCGCACATCTTGCGGATCTTGTTTCGGTCAAAGTTGATGGTAACGACTCGCTTCACATCGCAGCGATAGGAGACCTGATTGCCTTCATTGTTGAAGCGATAACCAGTACCACCGTTGGAAATAAGCGTTTCGGAGCTGCGAAGATTGGACATGCGGCGGAATAAGGCAGCAAGCTCTTGGCGGATGCCGTTAAGCCCAATCTCTCCATCATAGCCGGCAGGCATATTAAGCTCCATCTTGGCCTTTTGGATAGCGGCGCTAAGCTTCTCGCGCTCGCCCAATAGATACAGAAGGAAGCTTGCCACCTCGGTGATCTTCTCGCTGTATTCGGTGGTGGGCTGCTCCATCATGGTTTCATCTTCCGCTTCAGCCATCACCTTCTTGCGGAGATAAGTGCTTTTTACATTGGTGATGTTCTGATCGCGGCCAAGAATGCACTTGCCTTCTTCCATTAGGGACTGCAGCTTGTTCTGGAAGCGAAAAGCTTCTTTCAAATTCACAGATAGTCACTCCTTTGTTTGTTGATCTTTAATGATATGATAAGGCACAATTGCTCCCTTGTCATTGAACCACTGGTTTAAAATAGAGCAATGCAAATTATGCTGATACAGATGATTGCCCAGAAATGGCTTATTGCAGCATCGTCACAGGTGTTCCTCTACTTCATAGCCACCGCCGAAGATGATAGTCAATTTGCCATCTTTATGTACCTGAATGCATTCGACCATCTGACGGACGATGGCATCATCATAAGTGCCTTTGTTCTTTTCCCGCTGGTCAATGGTTTCCTGTATCTGGGCAAGACGCTCCGCCAGAGTCTCATCTCCGATTTGACTCACCCGAATGGACTCGATGCGGCGTTTGAGCTGTTCAATCTCTTCTGAGATATCCTTGAAATCCACCTCGTTGCTTTCAATATCGCCTCCGTTTTGGATGGTTTCGTTTACCATAGCCAACATGCGCTTGTTCAGGGATTCAATTCGCCTATTGAGGAGGTCGATTTCATCAGAGCCGCCATTCAATCCGATGGCATCCCCAATCGTCGCTTTCATGAGGGCCAGGTAAGTTGCCTCGTTTTCAGAGTAGAAACGATTCAGCGCTCGGACAATTGCTTCATGCAGTTCTGTTTCAAGGACTGTTACGGAATCCGAGCAGAATTTTTTGCCGTAGTCTAAGCGGTTGATGCAGCGCCAGACGATTCGACGCTTGCCGTGTGATGTCCAGGTACAGCGGCGATACCGGCTGCCGCATTCCGCGCATTTCAGGACTTCTGTTAAAGCGTATCTGCTGTACTTGCCAGTTGCTGTGATGCAATTCTTTTTTGATTTAGGTGTGATTGCGTTTCTTCGGCTCAGCTCCTCCTGCGTTCGATTGTATGTTTCACGGCTGATGATAGCGGGATGGTTATTTTCCACGATATACATGGGAGCCTCACCTTCGTTTGCCTTTCTGGTCTTTGAGATACAATCAACGGTGACGCTTTTTTGAAGGATGCAGTCTCCACAATATTTCTCGTTCCGGAGCACACTCAATATCATGCTTTTGCTGAACGAGAATTCCTTGCCTGGAATTTGGATATTCTCATCTCTGAGCGTGGCCGAGATCTCATTGATAGGCATACCTGATAGAAACATGCTGTATATGCGATTCACGATTTCGGCTTCGCATGGGACGACCTCCGGTTCGCCATCCTCTCCCTTTTTGTAACCAAGCAGTTTTTTATAGATGAAGACTGCTTTGCCATCTTCGAAGTTTTTTCGGTAGGTCCAGGTAATGTTTTTGCTGATGCTCTCTGATTCGGACTGAGCGAAGCCGGCATATATCACCAGATACAGCTCGCTGTCGCTTTTCAGGGTATCGATGCTTTGCTCCTCAAAGAATACGCCGATCCCCCTGGCTTTCAGCATTCGGACGGTGTCCAGGCAATCAACGGTGTTCCGAGCGAATCGGGACACCGATTTTGTGATGATATAGTCGATTTTCCCGGCAAGGCAATCGTTGATCATACGCTTGAAGTCAGGTCGCTTGTCGGCTCTTGTACCAGAGATGCCCTCATCCGCATACAGGTCAGCAAATTTCCATTCTTTTTTTGCGTTGATCATCTCTGTATAGAACTTCATCTGGTTCTTATAGGATGTGATCTGCTCATCGTTGTCTGTGGAAACTCGACAGTAGGCGGCAACTCGTAGTTGCTCGTATTTTGCTTTGTCAACGATAATAGATTGCTTGGGTTCAATTACTGAAATTCTCTTCTTCGGGATTTTCGTAACTTCCATTATCGGGGACCTCCTCACTGATTATGGTATTCGTTTTTGTGTGTATTTTGATCTGGCCTGACTCACCGAGAGAAATGGTTTCAACCAGGTCAGAGAAGTAATCCGGATTGAAAAAATCCTGTGGACGCATCAGCATTGCCCGTTTCCGTGCAATTAGCGCTGTGACCATTTCTGTTGAATTGGCTTCTATGTAAAGCTGGGAAGCTATGTTAGTGATCTTGGAAATAATGAAGTCCTCACTTGGGTGGTCGCTTTGGAGATGTGCATCTATTTCCTGCTGAAGTCTTGCCACCGTTGGAGAATCCTGTTTCCTTTGATGACGTGTGGGGATAAGTAGGGCGTTATTTTCTATGATTCGGTTCAGCAATAGGTTTATCCTTTCAAGAAGGTCATGATCGCTGATTCGGACCCTGAATCCGCAGGCATGATTTTCGCATGACCAGCTTTCCTTTGTGCGGCGCCGGGAGTCGACTCTGCGTACCATCGGATATCCACATTTACCACACTTCACACGATTACGCAGCGCTGTGATCCCTTCGCAGTCTTTTGCTGTTTCTGCCTTAAACCGTGCCGCTTTTGTTGCTACGGCGATTTCAAAGAGATCCTCATCGATGATGGGGTCATATTCAGCGGTGCCGGTATACTTAGTGTTATCGATGATTCTGGCGATTCTGGCCTTATCCCATGTGGCGGTTTTCTCGGTATACGGAATTCTACGGAGCGTCAGCTCTTCAGCGATTTCTTTGAGCGAGGCACCACGGATGTAGTGTTCGAAAATCATTCGAATCACATCTGCCTCTTCCGGGTGTACGACTGTGGTGCCATCTCTGATGGTGTAGCCGTATGGGATATAGCGGATTTTTTTCATTGCGATCACCTACAGTTGTTCTTGAAATGTCAGGTTACCCAACACAGTAACACTCATTTCTCCTTTTTTCGTAATGACCAGCTCCTTAACTACATCGAGGAGTAGTTGTTCATTGATGGTCTCCAGCGGCGCTTCTACTTCTTGCAGCAATGTACGAAGCTTTTTTACATCTTCCAGCATCCCCAGAATCCGGGTTTCAAAGAGGTCACTGCGTTCGGACTTTAGCTTCCCCAGCTGGCTCCTTAGTTCAATGGTTTGTGCCTGGTGTACTTCTGGCGCAAGATACCCTTTCGCCCGGAGCTGATCAAGCATTAGGATTTTTGCGTTGATTTCAGCGATGCTCTGGCTTACTGCTCCCGCAGCCTTGTTGTTTCTCTTATATTCGAGGGTTGCTGCTTCGAGTTTTGATATGACCTGTCCGAGGATGTCCTCTTCGCCAAATCGGAGCTTATTGATCATGCTGGCAAGCGCATCGTAGATGCGGGCTTCGCTGAAATAGTTGGAAGGGCAGAGCTTAGAGTCCTCTAAGTGGTTTTTGCACACCCACTTGGGAACCCCATTTCGAATCTTTCGGCGATAAATTGAGCCGCATTCGGCACAGCGAATGCGGCTTGTGAGGGGATATACATTCAGGCTCTCGGTTTGATTAAACTGCTTCTGGCGTTTCTCCAGCAGCGCCTGAACTTTATTGAAGATATCACGGTCAAGCAGAGGAGTATGGGTGCCTTTGGCATAGTACATGTCTTCTTGGCCACGGTTCTTAAACTGGCGGAAGGGAACAGTGGTATCTCTATAGGTTTTTTGGTAGTTGCAGTCACCGATATAGCGTTCGTTGGTGAGAATGTACTTGATTTTTGCGGATGTCCATGTTTCCTTGCCTGACTTGGTGGGGATGCCCTGCTCCGTCATGTGACGGGCAATTTCGCTTGTGGACCAGCCTTGCAGGTAGATATGATAGATCCACCGGACAATTTTGGCTTCCGGCTCATAAATTGCAAGCACCTTGTTCTCCAGCCGGTATCCGTAGGGAGCATTGCTATCCACATACTCACCGAGTTCCATACGCTTGACGATGGAAAGGCGCTGGTTCTGCGAGATGGCCTGAGATTCCTCCTGCGCTATGGCAGTGAAGGTGTTTAGGAGCATCTCGTCACCCATGGCCAGCGTGTTGATGCCTTCCTTTTCGAACTGAACACCAACACCCAGTAGTTTCAGTTTACGAACATACTCCAGAGATTCCTTTACATTTCTGGCGAATCGAGCTACCGATTTTGTGATGATGAGGTCAATTTGATGCAGTTCGCACATGTGGATCATGCGCTGGAACTCATCACGATTGTCGGCTTTCGTGCCGCTGAGTCCCTCATCCGCGAATATTTCGACCATCTGCCATTCCTGTTTGCTATTGAGCAGCTTGGTATATACTCGAATCTGGTTTGCATAGGAGTTCAGCTGATCAGCAGAATTGGAAGAGACTCGGCAATAGGCTGCGACTCTCTTTTTCTGAAGTCCTTGCTTTGTGATGGGAGAGATGAGCTTCGCTCTGGACATATCAGTTGGCTCCTTTCCTTAGATTTCTGGGTTGGGAGGTTTGTGATAAAATGTAGGCGTAACCTCCTTGCCGGGTGTCAATGACATTATACGCAAAGAAACAGTAATAGCTAGGGCTAATGGAGAAATAGAATAAAACCGTGAAAGTACATATTTCTTTCCGGGTTCAATTGGCTAAAACAATGTCCGCGCCGGTTAACTGCTGATAGTATTTCTTGGCGCGGGCATATTCTTTTTCTGTGATTGCGCCGTTCTCTTTCAAGATTTTCAGGACGGATACAATGCACAAGTAGTTTGCACTTTTAGTTTGCTTTTCAGATAACATACATCGCTCCATTCTGCCTGTTCCGATTCAGATATGTAAGGTCTGTTCGCTATACGCAGACTCCGTGAAACTCTGCTGCTTCATAGAGTATGGTTTCTTTATCTCCGCGAGAAGAAAACCCCTGCCGAAAGTGTTTCCTTAGCAAAGCAATCGGGGCAGGGATAGTACATAAGGCAAATTGAGATCTCTTGGGTTTCAGAAGATAGGGCTGTCGATTCATGTCAGACTCCTTATAGCCAAAGGGGATCTGCTCCATGAGGTCGTCTAGATTACCCAAAATCGTCAAGTTGCTTCTGCTGATCCTGGACAGCTCGGTCTTGCTTAAATCGACCACCCAAAGGGTATAATCATCGCTCCCATTGCGGAACAGAAAAGTCGTAGATTCGTAATTCATTTGCGTTCTCCTATATGTTATGTCCAAAACTCCGAACGGCCAACGCTGATATCCAGCGCTCGGTCGATTTCTTTCATTTTCTCAGTACCAACGTTTCCCACATATCGTTCCAACCTGGATTTGTCCAATGTACGGAGCTGCTCCAGCAGTACCATGGATTCATCCCCTTGGTCATCGGTGTCTATATGAAGGCATACGTGTGTGGGTATGTATTTTTTCTTTGGAAATCCAGTGATCGCTGCAACGATGACGGTAGGGCTGTGACGGTTACCTACATCGTTTTGGATTACGAGAACTGGACGAATGCCGCCTTGCTCGCTGCCAATTACAGGAGATAAGTCGGCGTAATAGATATCTCCGCGTCTTATCGGAAGATTCAATTTAAGTCCCATATTACATCTCCTAAAAAAGGGGGCCGAGCCGCGAGTTTGCTTTTATACGCTAGATAAGCTGATGGCGGAACGGCCCCCTTGTTTCGTTTTCTACTTACTTGGCTCTATTCGACACTACTTCCCGAGCCACGGGCGGCTGAACTAACCTGCGTTTGGCAACGCTCTCCGGGAATCTCACCCCTCCGAGGATCGCTCCGAGCTGCCCCCATTGCTTGTGTCTGTGGCTGGACAGAGAGTTCTGGGCTGGCGGAATCATTGCAAGACAGCTTGCCAAAGCTGCTTTTGGATGGAAGGGTACCGCTCGCTGCCTTCTTTGGCCGTCTTTTATGCAGACCGAGTCTGCACAGGCAGGTTTTCGCGCTTCCTCCGCATTGCTGTTCCCCTTCGTCAGGGGGCCGCCAGCCGACGTTATTAGTCGCCGGATATTCAGTTTGAAAGGTTCAAATGAGGCGGTAGAAATTACCCCCCTCACTCTCTTTCCCGTTGAGTGAGGGGGGTGTACCAAAAAAATTTTATTCTTCCATCATTGTTTTCAATTTCTCCAAGATTCTGTTCAGCCGGTTTTGAAGCGTCATGTGTGGTATATCGCTCTGCTTTGCAAGTTTACGCACGCTGGTTCCTTCAAAGAAAACCTTATTGACCATGGCATACTCTTCTGGTTCCAATAAGGGGAGGACCTGTCTCAACTTCTGGATCTGTATTCTGCGGATCGCTATCATTTCCACAGAAGTCTCGTCCGCCACAAACTGGACATCCTCGCTTATCATTTGGTCGTAGGAGTCTTCTCGGCTTGGAATAAACTTTGCGATTTGCTTTTCTCCGTCATAGATAAAAGTTCCTCGCTTCAGATCCACTTCCATGTATTCCATTTTCCGGTCACTCTTTTTTAGAGTATCAAGGATTTCAGGGCGGTTTTGGATGCCAGGATAGAGTTCTTTGTAATTTGGATGATATTTGTCACGCGATGACATGCTTTTTCCTCCATTTCTGAAATTTGGGTAATTCCAAATCTCAGAAGGGAGGCCCGCAGCAACGCGGGATAATCGGCAATATGCAACCCGCCGATGCTATGTCATGATTCTTGATTTGCAGTACCATGTATACTCCTTCTGGAGCAGCACAACAGGGCGCAAAAAAGAACGCCGGACAAACCCAGAGAAAGAATTGCTCTTTCTGGGTTTGTCCGGCGAAATGGTGGTCGCTGTGCCCCTGTGTCCGGTACTACTTATCCATATTCAGTTATGCTGTCTCTGCTTAATAAAGAATTCTACCCACAATACGGTATTGAAGCCCCACACGCCTCAGACTCAGATTGACTGTGGTGACTTTGCTGCATCGAGGGCATTTGACTTCTATGAAGCCAGTTGTCGCAGTTGTTTTATCGAATAGACGCTGTTTGCATTTTGGACAGCGCACGGCAATTCGCATTGCGATTCTTACATCTGAAGCCTTTGCCATTCCTGGTCCTCCACATAGATGTTGACGAGGTCATCTGGGTTTTTGAGATACTCTCGCTCTATTAGACCCATCTGCTTCATCCGGATGGCTAGTGCTTGGTTAGATACGCCGAGCCGCTCAGACATCCCTTTGAAGCGTACATACTCCTGCTGAGCAAATTTGCGGTTTAGAAGCCGGATGCCAGACGAAAAGCCTGCACCGATCATTGTACGAAGGACCAATTCTCTGGGGAGCAGGAGGAACGACGCCAACACATCAGCCTGCCACTCTTCCCAATTCGTGATTCTGCCATTAGTCTGCTTGGTTGCGAGATGGTATCGCAGAGGCGTTGTTCGATGTTTTACACCGTAGTCTTGAGGGAACAGCATCTTGAAAATAAGATGTGCCACCTCATGCATCATGGTAAAGTTGCGCCTCCCAATTTGCCGCATGTCTTGAAGTGAGCAGTCAATGAGTGCGGTTGAGCTATCCAGGAAAAACAATTCCGGCTCCCAATCGCAGTTCCAAACCTCAACGCCAACATCACCATAGGATGTGATTCCCAGAATGGACCCTTGCCGGGACAAATACCTAAATTCAAAATCGATCCCGTACATTTGACGGGCAAACTCTACCGGATCGATTTGTTCGAAGTGCTTGCCTCGGTTTTCGGGGAGATTGATGTATTGTCGCAAAATATTCCTGGACAACCTCTCAATGTCCCTTCTCGATAATACTTTCAAATTTAACCGCCTCCTTTACCAGTGCCTGAAAGCGATTGCTGGGAAAGTTTGTCCATTAGTACAACGCTCGTTATTACTTCCTCCTACTGATACATCATGGATGGCATGATCACTTCGTGATCCCTATGTCCTGGCATCTTCAAATCTCCCATGCAAGCTGCGGAGTAGATCGCATGGCTGCCAAACCTGCGACGGATGTCTTCTATCGTATCCTCCAGGCGTTCCCTCCGCAGGACACGTTCTGAATCGAAATACAAAGATGTTTGGAGTGGAGTCCCTTGTGGAACGAGGTTGATGGCGCGAATCGTCACTGCCCGAACCGGCACGGCCCAGTTATAGTTTCTTGAGAATAACTCTTTCCCTTTCAGGGAGATCTCTTGAGGACTTTGAGTCGCAAAGGCTAAAGGGGCCTGATACTGACGATAGGATAGGTCACCATTCTTAATAGTTATCTGAACACCGGTCGCTGCCAGTTTGTGGAGCCGAAGTCTATGTCCAATGTCTTGCGACAGCTCGATCATCACGCGGTATACCTCGTCTTCTGTGAGCAGATCCGCAGTGCAGGTAATGCCATGGCCGATGCTTTTTACTGGGACAACATAATCAATGGGTTTCACGCGGGATTGATCTGTACCCATTGCGAATTGCCAAAGAGCCAGCCCGTTGATGCCAAGCCTCCGTTGTAAAAATTCAGGCTCTGTTTTTGCAATGTCACCGATAGTGTGAATGAAGTAATCCGATAATTTCTTGGCTGTGGCTCTTCCAACATACAGTAGGTCGGAGGCCGGTAGAGGCCAGACCAGTTCTTGATAATTCTCAGGGGTAATAACTGTAATTGCGTCCGGTTTCTTCATATCGCTCCCCAGTTTGGCAAAAATCTTGTTGAAGGACACGCCAATGCTGACTGTGAGGCCGAGTTCTTCACGGGTCGCTTTGCGGATCTCCTCAGCAATCTCAATGCCGGACTTCAGACAGCCGGTTACATCGCACCAACATTCATCCATTCCGAAGGGTTCTACCAGATCTGTGTATCGCAGATAAATACTGCGGGTCAGTTCAGAATACTTCAGGTATTGGTCATACTGGGGCGGAACAATGATCAGGTCTGGACAACGCTGCTTTGCTTCCCAGTTGACCATCCCTGTCTTGACGCCTGCTTTTTTGGCTTTCTCTGATTTTGCCAACACGATTCCGTGACGATCTTCTGTCGAGCCACAAACCGCAACGGCTTTTCCTTGTAGTGCGGGATTCAGCATCATCTCCACTGAAGAGTAAAAGCTGTTGAGGTCGCTGTGGAGAATGGTTCGGTATCTGTTCATCCACTGTTTCCTCCTTCATTGCTTCTGTTGTTCCAATAATAAAACGGACTATTTATCCATGTCAATGTCGCATTTGTAGACAAACTATCCGTTTTTCTTGACAAGGCCGTATGCGGCATATATAATTGGGCATACAGAAAGGGTGGTTCTGCTATGAAAACAAAGAACGGAAATACGAAGGTTCTATCTTTTCCCACAGCAAAAGAATCCCTGTATAATGCAGAAATTGAAAAGGAACAGAATATCGTCGGTGAACGAATCGATGAAGCCAGACGGAAGGCCAAGCTCACGTTGCCGGAGTTCAGCGCTCTTCTCGCTGACTACGGCGTAAAGGTCAGTGCAAGTGGCATCAACAAGTGGGTCAAGGGCAACTCTGCGCCTAATGCCTATCAGCTGCTTGCAATTTGCTATGCACTTCATATCGAGGACAGTCTGCCGTATTTTACAGGCAGCTATATGCCCCTGCTGAATGATATTGGTCAACAGAAGGTGAGCGAGTACCGCGCCGATCTGATTGCGTCTGGCAACTATAAGCCAGAGAGTAGAGCTGTAGACTTTATCAAATACAGGGAAATGCCTGTCAGCAATCTGTCGGTTTCTGCTGGTACTGGTGCGTTCTTGGATGAAGGCACCTTTGAGATGATCCAATTCCCGGAGAATTCTGTTCCTGCTGGGGCTGAGTTTGGTGTACGGGTGTCTGGAAACAGTATGGAGCCGGTCTACCATGATGGTCAGATCGTTTGGGTGCAGCAGTGCGAATCCCTGGCTATAGGTCAGGTAGGTGTTTTTATCTACGATGGTGAAGGATATCTGAAAGTATATAGTGAGCAGGAGCCTGATGTGTCTGTGCGTGATGACTTTACAGATAGCTACGGTGAAGTCCGCATGCAGCCCGTCATGCTTTCCTACAATCAGGACTATGCGCCTAGAGCCATTGTGCCGGGTGCTGCCTTCCGTGTTGTAGGCAAAGTTCTATAACGGTGTACGGTTTAACGGACAGGCATTCTGATAGAATAAGAATCGTAAATCGGAAATCACAGGGAAGGTGGGAGGCTGTATGAACACAATAGCAAGAGTAATGGAGTTAGCGGGCGAACGCAACCTCACGCTTTTCCGTTTGGCACAGCTTTGCTCTGTGCCGTATTCAACCCTGAAGAATACGGAGAAGCGTGGAGGCCAGCTACAAATTGAAACCATCGAATTGGTTTGCCAAGGACTTGGAATCTCGCTGGCAGAGTTCTTTACGGAGAAGGGAGCATAAGGTGCCTATTGAATTTGATGTGCGATATTTTCTGGAACATAAGGCAATGCCGCGGACCCTGTATGCAACTGGGGCTCAGCTGATGGCTTCACTCATGCAGAGCAAAGGGGCTGCGGTACGAGGTTTCTACAGAAAGGCTGAGCGGGCGAATCCATCCTATCAGTGCCCTTATTCCGATAAAGACTTTTCTGTTGACTATCAGGAGTTCACAAATAAGAAAGACTCCGTACTTATTATTCGAATTCGAATGCCAGAGCCCGAAACCTCACCTCTGTGCCGGGCGGTCTACCTTTGTTATGGTAAAAAGAAGCCGGAGAACATGTATTTCACCTCTGAACTTAGTCCATCTGGTGACTATTGCCTTTGCGGCTGGACGAGGGATGACGTACATCTCAACTTCGGAGATTCTTCAGCAAAGGAGTTTGATCGGGTGGCGGAGCTATTTGGGGAGTTGACGCAAAATGCATGATTCGCCGCCTATCAAAGTCTATGTTTCTGTAAATGCGGACTTCGGCGAAGACGGTACTATGAAACCAAAGTCAATCGTGTGGGAGGATGGCCATCGATATACTATTGACAGAGTTTCTGCGATTATCCCATCGCCTGCGTTAAAGGCAGGCGGTCAAGGTGATCGCTACACCATCTGGGTCAACGGAAAGCCAACGTACCTATTCTTTGAGCGAAGCACCGCCTTGAACGGTGACAATATTGGCAGGTGGTTTGTAGAACGCCGGGTAAATTGAGGAGGGGAGTAGCAATGTCAACGCAGGAAGAAGTGAGAGCACTATGGGTCAGCACTCAAGAACGCATTGCTTCATTCCATGAGGAAGCAGGGTACGAAAAGATTGTCTTTGCAGATGCCAATCACTTCCTTGCTTATATTCAGGAACTTTCAGATTCGTGGTACCGGTTTATGTAAAAGAGGTTCGGGCAACAATATTGCCCGAACCTCTTTTGCAAATGATCTTGGATTCCAAATAGGAGAATGCACATAAGCAGGTAAGTAAAGTACATCAACAACCGAATTATGAAAGAGCGAGGGGAGCCGTGGCCTTTTCCAGACTTACTAAGAAAATGTAAGTTGGCAAGTGAGTTCTACACCAGATGAACTGGGATGTTTGGATGAATGTAGTAGACTATAGAGCATGGAGGTGTTCAAATGTTTTCATTACGAGAATGGGCTGGTCTGCTTTTTAAACAAGCACGTGAAGATCTTGGATACTCACAGCAATTTGTAGCTGATGAGCTCGAAATAGATATACGAACAATAAAGAGGCTTGAAGCAGGTAATGGGAATCCTGACTTCAGAACGTTATGTGACTTGTTCCATTTGCTACATGTATCCCCGGATATTTTGTTCCATGCAGAACAGACAGAAACCGGGCTAGAAATGGACCGGGTTTTCCGGCAACTTCTTAAATTTACACCAGAACAAATTAGTAGCATTTACAAGTCTGCTTTTCATATTAGGTCTTGGTATGAACAAAAACCGGAGGCAAAGGACGAATATGTAGAGTTTATAAATGCCATAAGGAAAAAAGAGATTGTCTGACCCGGCAGTTCTCTCGACCTGGAATCCTTTGACCGAAATTTCCTGCTTGACTGGAGAACAGATATGTGATATATTTCTCACAGATGATACAAATATATCACATGGAGGGGATTATGAAAAAGATAACTCTACGAGCTCAGGCTTGGATCGTTGTTGTCGGTCGAGGCCTGACCGTGCTGCTGGCTACTCTTTGTATGTTCTTTTGGGGCTCGACGGCCATCAAGCCGCTCCTAACCGTCACCGCTATTTCATGCTTTGTAATGGTCATGTTTGAGTTGTGTGTTGCGTGGAAGCTGGCGAGTGGCAACGGTGAAATGGTTGATGAGCGCGACCGGGTTCTTCTGTCACGGGCTGCCGATAATGCCATTACCATATCTCAGATGCTGATTGGCGTCATGACCATCGTGTTCCTGGTACTCGCATTTAGGGAAAAAGCTTTCATGGAAGGTGGCATCATGTTCGCCCTCATCGGGATCAACCTTCCATCTCTTCTGAAGTACGCATTCTTCCTCTACCTGGAGGCCACAGATGAGGGGGAGTATTTTGAATGACCGAGCTGAAGACTAAAATCGTCGAATATCGCCGAGTACAGAACATCACTCAAGGCGACCTGGCAGACAGAGTAGGTGTCCGGCGAGAAACCATCGTCAGGTTAGAACGAGGACAGTACAATCCGTCATTAAAGTTAGCCTATGACATCTCCAAG
>Ga0129313_1000517_pt1 | contig 31935 bp, 25 predicted proteins | sample O1105metagenome_FD_94436 | JGI IMG/M metagenome (GOLD analysis project Ga0129313, IMG submission 94436) | Orangutan group fecal microbial communities from fecal samples from Wisconsin, USA - O1105 metagenome | ecosystem: Host-associated > Mammals > Digestive system > Large intestine > Fecal...
ATGAGCCATTAGCTTCTTAACCTAATTTTCTAATTCTATAACACTTCAAAAAGTTGCCTGCCTTAGACAGCTTATTTAAGTGCGTCAATCTATGGTTTTCCTCTACTTTCTTTCACACTATGTCTCTATGGAAAGAAAGTGCTGTATGAAGGAAAGTATAATAATAAGATTATGTATCAAATGATGCATGAGCTGCGGACTTACTACGGAGAAACACCGACGGGAACAAGGGAGAAATTGAGGGAAACTGCGTGGAAAAAGCTTTGTGGATCCATGTTGAAGTCAGTCAAGATTGAATTGATTGTTATGTTTGGCTTGCTGGCAGCAATGGTTATACTGAAGCTGATAATAAGAGATTCATCTTATGTAGATTTTGCACTGTTAATGGTATTCTGCGGTTGCGTTGCGAGTGGAATTGCGATTGCGTATTTACTGATACAGAAGAAATGTTTTTTGAATTTGGAGAACATCGATCTTTATACAAATGAACTACTATATAACGCAATTTGGCATACCCCGGCTGAAGTGGTTACTAGGCGCTTTATCTTCTTTCGGTTTCAACTTATGAAAATTGTTGATTTATCTCAGGTACAGTGGATATATCGAAAAAAATTTTATCAGGGAACGGCAGGATCGACGACGGCAGAATATCATATTGTAATGAGAATGAAGAATGGTAAAAAGCGTACAATGACTTGGAGAAAGGATTTTACGGAAAGTGATCTTTACCGGCTGGTAGTAGTGCATAATCCAAGTGTTATGATTGGAATGTCTTGGGATAACAAGAATAAATACAAAGCTATGCTATAGGAGAACGATAAGCAGAAGCCTTCGTAAACAAATCTATATGGTGAAGCACCACATATGAGAATACCACACCCCGGACAGAAAATACAGAAAAAGTTATACCAGATAATTTACAATCATAGCCGTCAGTTCCCGTATGACAGCCTCCTTGTTTTTGCCGCCATTGTGAAACAGTGTATCATGGATCACTGCTTCGACCGTTGTGAGTATGATGTAGGTAGAGGTTTCAAGATCCTGAGGCTTGAGTTCCTCCCGATATGCCTTCAATGCTTCGGAAAATACATGCAGGATATTAGACTTATGAACCATTTCGATCGCTCTGAATTCATCCGATTGCTCGGAGAGAGAGGAGATTTCCCTCTGAAAAGCAGTCTGATATTCGTGTCCCCGGAATACAGCGGTAACATAAAGCTGAACCGTTTCTTCGATACTCAGATCATCCGGTAATTCATTTAAATTAATCGGTGTCAGTACGGCAGTATAAATATCATCGACTAATTCTGCATAGAGCTCTTTTTTGTCCTTGAAGTAGGAATAAAAGGTGCCGATCGAGACACCGGCTTCTCTGGCAATCTCATTGGAGCTGGTTGCAAAATATCCTTTTTCAGACATAAGCTTCAGAGCAGCATCCTTGATCCGCTGCTTTTTTTCTATGCTTCTTTTCTGTGTTGGAACTCTTGTGGCCATAGTGGGTACCCTCTTTTTCTGTGTAAACTACAATCATTTTCTGATATTCAACATAGCATAGTTGTACTAAAAAATCAATTATATGAGCGATTACTCATATTTTTATTGACAAGAGCAAAAGAATACTATAACATGAAACATGAGCAATAACTCATATTATGAAAATCAGAGACGAAGAGAAAGAATCGGAGGTGCCAATATGTATCTTGAAGTAAAGGATATAAAGAAAAGTTATGGTGAAGGAGGAAGCTACATTCAGGTATTAAAGGGAATCAGTCTTTCTGTTGAAAAAGGAAAGATGTGCGTGATACAGGGAACGAGCGGTTCCGGGAAGTCGACGCTGTTGAATTGCATCGGAGGGCTGGATATGGTAGATTCCGGCTCGATCAAGATTGAAGATAAAGAAATTGTGGGCTTGAAGAGTGGAGACCTTTCGGAATACAGGCGGGATAGTCTGGGCTTTATCTTTCAGTTTTATAATTTGGTTCCGAATCTGACGGTGCGGGAAAATATCTGTGTATGCAGATATCTGACCGATCAGCCGATGGATATCGATGAACTGCTGGAGGTGCTGGGACTTACGGAGCATCAGGATAAATTCCCTTCCCAGTTATCGGGAGGGCAGCAGCAGCGGTGTGCGATCGCAAGGGCGTTAGTAAAGAATCCGAAGCTGCTGCTGTGTGATGAGCCAACCGGTGCGCTTGACTCGAAGACCTCCAGAGATATTCTGATGCTTCTTGAGAAGGTCAATCAGAGATATGGTACAACGATCCTGATCGTAACCCATAATAATGCCATTAAAAATATGGTACATCAGGTTATTTTCATGAAGGATGGAATCATCCGGGAAAACTATGAGAATGCAGTGCGGATCTCCGCTTCGGAATTAGAAGATCTGTAAATGAAAGAGGAAAGGGAACGAGGATGAAAGAGTTAAATAAAAGATATTTACGGGAGCTGCGGGCACACTGGGGAAGATATGTGGCACTGATGATTATGATCATTCTGGGGATGTATCTGGTGGTAAGTATCGCGGGAATGGCAGAAACCACGATCCGCGGCAGCTATGAGTATAATCAGGAGTGCAATCTACAGGACGGACAGTTTACAACATTTATTCCACTGACAGATAAACAGTTAAAAGAGCTTTCTGATGAATATGGGCAGATTGAGAAGTTATATAGCATGGATCTGGTAGAAGGAGATACGACACTTCGGATCTTCCGTTTGAGAAAAGAAGTGGATCTTCTGAAACTGAATGAAGGAACAGAACCGGTGAACGATACCGATATTGTAGTGATGAACCTGTTTGCCGAGAGAAATGACATTCATGTTTCGGATAAAATCGTATATGCGGATACGGAGTTTACGGTAACGGGAATCGGCTGTGTGCCGGACTATAATCTTACCGTAAAGGAGTTTTCCGATATGACTGCGGATCCTGAGCATTTTGGGATCGTGTTTGTTACGGATGACAGGTATGATACACTGCTACAGTCTTCGGCGACATCGGGGGAATCCTATACATATGCTTACAAGCTGAAGGCAGGAAAAGAGGCGGCGGATCTAAAGGCAGACTTACAGAAGCTAAAGCTTGATTACAGACAGTCGGGCGATCCGTATCTGATCGAGTATGTAGATGGATTATATCAGGATAAACTGGAGTTCGAGGATGGTCTGACAAAGCTGTTAGACGGAACGGATCAGCTATGCGGAGGAATCCGTGAGCTGGATACAACGGTTGCACAGAGCCGGTCTTACTTTGAACCATTGCGTCAAACCCCATACGCCGGTCTGGTTGAGATTACGGACGGGTATGGAGAGGGAGTCCATACTCTGGATACAGAAGCTGAAAAATATGAGGATGGTGTTGCAGAATTTGATGAGAAGGTAAGAACATTTCTGGATGATAACTATACAGTTGAGCTTTCAAATCTGGAAAACTTCTATGAAAATAAGGATAATCCCCGGATTGCAAGTGATGCAGCGAGTGATGTTGTTTTGAAGAAAACGGTGTGCATGGTAGCCGGAGCGATTCTGGTCGTACTGTTCGCATATGTGATCTCGGTGTTTATTGTGCATCAGATTCAGGAGGAAAGCAGTGTGATAGGGACGCTCTACGCAATGGGTGTAAAGCGGAAAACTCTGATTGTACATTATATCCTGCTTCCTACGGTCACAACCTTTCTCGCCGGACTTTTGGGAATGGGGATCGGATTTAGTCCGATAGGAGTAGACTTTCAGATGCAGGACAGCTATCTGTATTATAGCCTGCCGCAGATGGAAAAGGTATATCCGCTATATCTTATCGTATATTGCGTTGTTGTGCCGCCGGTGCTGTCTGCGCTTGTGAATTACCTGACCATTCGAAAGAAGTTAAATAAACCGGCACTGTCTTTGATCAAAAATGAGCAGGAGCATTTGACCAATGCAACGTCGTTTACGAAAAAAGGGAAGTGGGACGGAAACTTCCTGCGTGTCTTTGCAAAGCAGCAGTTGCTCAGGGAAAAGAGAAGTGTGGTTACTATTATAATGGGAATTATGCTGTCGCTGATTATTTTTATGATAGGACTTGACTGCTATGTACTTTGTGACCATGTGCGAAAACAAAATAAAGAGGATATCAATTATGAATATATGTATATTCTGAAGTACCCGACGGAAACCGTTCCGAAGGAGGCAGAGGGCTGTTATATCAAGAATCTGTCGATGAACTATCTGGACTATTCTCTGGACATTAACATCATAGGAATCGATGATGATAACTCGTATTATCCGTTTCAGACATCCGGAAACAAACGGGAGCTGGTGATTGCATCCTCGACAGCAGAGAAGTATCAGCTTAAGGTCGGTGACAGCATGATACTGACAGATATAGCGGAGGATAGACAGTATGCATTTACTGTATCCGAGATCGTGCCGTATTCGATCGGTCTGACTGCCTATATGGATATTGAGGAGATGCGGGAATTATTCGGAGAATCAGAAGACTCCTACAATATGCTTCTTTCGATGAAAGAGCTTTCCATAGAAAATGGGAAGCTGTATTCGGTAACGACCAGAAAGGATATCGAATATGCATCGGGAATCTTTGTAGATCAAATGATGTCACTGATAATCATACTGATCGTGGTATCGATCTTCATCTTTATCGTAGTGATGTATCTGATGCTGGGTGTAATGCTCGACAGAGCGACCTTCGGAATCTCCCTTGTCAAGATCTTTGGTTACCGGATGCGGGAGATACGGAAGGTATATCTAAACGGAACCTTCTGGGTTGTTGCCGTAGGTGCGGCAGTCGAAATCCCTGTCACAAAGCTGTTGTCGGATTCGCTTTATCCATATTTTATTGCGAATACGGCAATGGGGATGGATCTGAGCTTTGGATGGTATCTCTATCTTGGTATTTTCCTTGGCATTATGCTCATTTATCTGATTCTGAGTATGGTTCTGACTGCAAAGATAAAGCGGATAGCACCGACGGAGGTTCTGAAAAACAGAGAATAGCACCTCCTGTACATTCCGAAGAAAAGTAGGAGATCCCTAGTCCAGTGTGGATTTATAGTTTTCTCCCCATACCTGCATAGCGGTGAGGATCGGACGCATGGACTCTCCGATGTCGCTTAATGCGTATTCTACGCGGGGAGGAACCTCCGGATAAACGGTTCGTGTAATGAGGCCGCCCTCTTCCATAGAACGGAGGCTGTCAGTCAGGACCTTCTGGCTGATGCCCTCCAGACTTTTTTTAAGTTCATTAAACCGCCATGGGCGATCCAGAAGATTTCTGATAATTAATAGCTTCCACTTGCTTCCGATCAACTGGACAGTGGTTGCAACCGGACATTCCGGCAGTTCTTCCTTTGTTAACATCGAGCATCCTCCTTTTAAGGTTTTCTATACAGTATAAGTATCTGAAAGTTTCCATTACGGAATTGTCCAGACAGTTTCCTTTTCTGGACATACTTTGAAATATCCGTTCTTCTTTTAGTCTATGGGAGTATGCTTTCATCTGGTAAGCCCATCCCTGATCTGAGTGAAAAGTTCTTCTGTATGGGCAGTCCGCAGTAGCTTCAATTGCTTTATCTAAAGCATTCATTACGTTTTTGGCAGAAGGTCTTTGATCTATCCCGTAGCTAAGAGCCTCTTTTATTGGTTCATTTTAAAAGTTTTCGATATTCAGATGGTGAACAGCCTTTTTGTTTATGAAACAGTCGGCTAAAATACAGTGGGTTATCATAACCGACAATGCGTGCAATTTCATTTACGGCGTAATTTGTGGTTTCCAATAACATCTGGGAATTAGTGATTCGGATGGAGGTGATGTACTGCATAGGTGTTGTACCGGTAAATGTTTTGAAATTCCGAATAAACCAACTGACACTCATTCCTCTGGAAACAGCATATTCTTCGATGTTGATATCACGGTTATAGTTTTCGTTAAAATAGGACGCTGCAGTGTCCATTTCATGATCGAGGTATTCGTTTTTTAGTACATGTTTACGAGTAAGCTCCCGGTGAAAAATGATCAGTAAATGGCGTAGCAGCAGTGTCAGCATTTCTTCGTAATCATCCTGACATCTTTGCAATTCTAAAATAATGCGTTTAAAAATACGTTCGTATTCCAGAGATGTTCCAACATGGAAGATACGCTGGTCATTCGGGAAACCATAATTTCTTAAAATGTTCTTTACATCACTTCCGGTAAAATGCACCCAGTAAACTTCTGTTTTATCAATGCCATAGTATTCATATTTCTGGAATTCCTTGGGGCGGTAAAGTACTATGTTTCCTGCTGTAACGACAGTATCGTCATCTGCGTTGTCAAAATGAAAATGAGCTCGTCCGGCTGCTATATAGATGATTTGAAAGTCAAGTCTTCCTCTGGGACGATAAGTTGGAAGCTTTGGGTGTGAGGATAGGCGATAGGTGCCACAGCTTCCTACAATAAGTGGTCGGCTTTTGTCTTTGAAGTCGATAAGGGAGTGGTTGTGATAACCGGAATTTATATACATTTTGAGTCCTCCTTTGGAAAGTGAATGCCACCTCAAAATCCACGGTTTTTCGGTGAGAGCTACGCGCATATAGTTTTAGTGTATCATTTTGTGTATATTTTGTCCATTTCTGTTTATAGATATTTTCTTTGCAAAAATGTATGATGGTTTCAAGGTAATACAGGGACGGAAGATAATGAGACACAGAAGGTATTTTATTGATTGCCTAATGCGGTGAATAAAAAAATATATATTAAAGGAGGATTACACAATGCTCGTACCACGCTTTTATGAAGATTTGAATGTTATGCACGACAAGACAATGCCGGCGAGGACATATTACATTCCGGCATCAGTTCGTATGAATGATCTAGTGGAGCATCGGGAAAGATCGGATCGTTTTCAGCTGTTAAATGGAGAGTGGAAGTTTCAGTATTATAACAGTATTTATGACGTAACGGAATCATTTTATGAGAAAGGCTATGATGTTTCCGGGTTTGATCAGGTAACTGTTCCGGGTGTATGGCAGATGGATGGTTATGACACGCATCAGTACACGAATATTCGTTACCCGTTTCCATTCGATCCACCATATGTGCCACAGGATATTCCATGTGGAGCATATGTTCATAACTTTGCATATCACAGAGAAAAAAAGGCATCAAAAGCATTTCTGAATTTTGAAGGTGTCGATAGCTGTTTTTATGTATGGGTAAATGGTGCTTATGCCGGATACAGTCAGGTGCCTCACGCTACCAGTGAATTTGATGTAACAGACTTGTTGAATGAGGGGGAAAATACATTAGCGGTTCTGGTGCTCAAATGGTGTGATGGGTCGTATTTGGAGGATCAGGATAAGTTTCGGATGAGTGGTATTTTCAGAGATGTTTATTTGCTGAAAAGACCGGAAAAGAGAATCATAGATTATTACATTACGACAGATGTAGAAAAAGACAGCGTTGTTGTGAAATTGGATATGCATTTTGCAGAACCAGTGGAAACGAAAGTTACTATAGAAGATAAATATGGAGCAGTCGTAGCAAGAGGGGAAACAGCAGAGAATGGTGTGTTAGAACTGACCGTATTAAATCCGGTTTTATGGAATGCGGAGAATCCTTATTTGTATCAGGTTATTTTGACAATGCCGGATGAAGTGATCGTGGATCGGATTGGTTTCCGTACGATTGAAATTAAGGACAAGGTCGTTTATTTCAACGGAGAAAAGATTAAATTCCGTGGAGTCAACCGCCATGATTCTGATCCGGAGACAGGATTTGTGATCGATGCCCGGCAGATCAAAAAGGATTTAATGTTGATGAAGCAGCATAACTTTAATGCTATTCGTTCCAGTCATTATCCAAATGCACCATATTTTTATCAGATGTGCGATGAATATGGATTTATGGTGATTGACGAGGCGGATATTGAGGCGCATGGACCATTTATGCTGTACCGGAAGGAAGACACAGACCAGAACCGTTTTCGCCGTTGGAATGAAAGGATTGCAGATGATCCGGCATGGGAAAAGGCAATTGTGGACCGTGTCCAGCTTATGGTACAGAGAGACAAAAACCGTCCAAGCATTGTAATGTGGTCTATGGGAAATGAAAGTGCGTATGGATGCAATTTTGAAAAGGCACTTGCATGGACAAAGAAGTTTGATCCGGACAGGATCACGCAGTACGAAAGTGCAAGATATCGTAATTATGATATTACCTATGATTATGACAATTTGGATCTTTACAGCCGGATGTATCCGTCACTGCAGGAGATAGAAGATTATCTGAAAAAAGACGGAAGCAAACCGTTTCTGCTGGTAGAATACTGCCATAGTATGGGAAACGGACCGGGAGATTTTGAAGATTATTTTCAGATGATCCATAAAGATGACCGGATGTGTGGCGGGTTTGTCTGGGAGTGGTGTGATCATGCGATCGCACATGGAACGGCAGAAAATGGAAAGACCAGATATTATTATGGAGGGGATCATGGAGAAACCATTCATGATGGCAATTTCTGTATGGACGGGCTGGTCTATCCGGATCGTACACCGCATACGGGACTGCTGGAATATAAAAATGTTTATCGTCCGGTGAGAATTGTATCTTATGACCAAGAAAACGGACAGATGGTTCTTCACAATTATATGGATTTTGATGATTTGAAGGATTATGTGGATATTTTCTATGAAATGACACAGGATGGCTTGACTGTGGAAAAAGGAAAACTGGCAAATGTTGTTGCAGCACCCCATAGCGATGCGGAAGTGGAGTTGAAGCTGCAGGTTCCAAATACCGGTAAGATTTATCTGAAGCTTATTTATCGGTTGAAAAAGGAAATGCCGTTGCTTGAACAGGGGTATGAATTAGGTTTTGATGAAATGAAGCTTGCAAATGAGGATGATAGAAACAGACAGGCTGTAAAGTGGCTGGAGCAGGAAAAAGTAATCGGAACCATTGCTGTTAAGGAAAACGATAAGCAGATCGTGTTACAGGCAAAGGATTTTACTTATGTTTTAGATAAGCGTACCGGATTGTTTGAGGACATGCAGTTTGCCGGAAGAAGTTATATTAACCATCCAATGGAATTGAATATTTGGCGGGCTCCGACGGATAACGATATGTATATAAAACTGGAATGGAAAAAGGCACATTATGATGCTGCCTATACCAGAGCATACCGTATAGAGGTGCTTCAGAACAAGCACGGTGTGCTGATCATGGAGCATCTGGCAGTGGTAGCTGATACCGTACAAAAGATTTTGGATGTGGAAATGACATGGAAGATCAATGAAGACGGGAAAATAGAGGCGGTTATAGAGGCAGTAAAAGATAAAGAATTCCCGGATCTGCCAAGGTTTGGAATTCGAATGTTTTTGAATAAGAAAATGGATGAGATTACTTATTTTGGAATGGGACCACAGGAAAGCTACCGGGATAAACACCAGGCTTCCTGTCATGGATTGTTCCGTTCGAAGGTGGCTCAGATGCATGAAGATTATATTCGTCCACAGGAGAATGGAAGCCATTATGACTGTGATTATGTAGAGCTTACAAATGGTCAATGTGGAATTGCAGCAGTTTCAAAGAATCCATTTTCGTTTAACGCTTCTGTTTATACACAGGAGGAGTTGGAACGGGTATCACACAATTATGAATTGAAAGAATCGGATAGCACCGTATTCTGTATGGATTATGCAATGAATGGAATTGGTTCAAATAGCTGTGGACCGGATGTCATGGATAAATATCGGTTTGATGAGGAAGCATTTCAGTTTCAGTTTGAATTAATTCCGTTTGTAAAAGGATAATACAAGACACTTGATAACCAAAGCAAATTTCCAGAGAAGATGGAGAGTTTGTCCGGACAGTCAAAATTTTCTCCGGAAAATTGACAACAAACAATTAGAAAAGACAAAAACGATAGACTACAGGGGTTTCTAAATAACAAATATTGAAGGAGCTATTCTTATGGAGGAAAAGAAATACTTAAAATGGTACAACAAGATAGGATACGGATCTGGTGATATTGCGGGAAATGTAGTGTATGCATTCCTGACATCATTTGTGATGGTATATTTGACAGATACGATTGGATTGGCATCCGGTATAGTGGGAACACTGATTGCCGTTTCCAAATTACTCGATGGATTTACAGACATCTTTTTTGGATCAATGATTGATAAGACGCATAGTAAGATGGGAAAGGCAAGACCATGGATGCTGTATGGTTACATTGGTTGTGCAATTACATTGGTAGCCTGTTTTGCAGTTCCAACAAGTCTTGGCAGGACGGCACAGTATGCGTGGTTCTTTATTGCGTATACGCTGTTGAATGGAGTGTTTTATACGGCAAATAACATTGCTTATTCTGCTCTGACATCACTTGTTACCAAGAACAGTAAAGAGCGTGTGCAGATGGGTTCTTACCGTTTCATTTTTGCTTTTTCAACCAGTCTTCTGATTCAGACAGTTACTGTTGGATTTGTTGCAAAATGTGGTGGAGATGCAGCCGCATGGCGTCTGGTTGCAATTATTTATGCAGTGATCGGATTAGTTGTGAATACTATTTCCGCATTATCTGTTAAAGAACTTCCGGAAGAGGAATTAAATGAAGGAGACACAACAGGTGAAGAGGAAAAATATGGGCTGGTTCAGGCATTCAAGCTGCTGGTAAAAAATAAATTTTATCTGATGCTCTGTGGTACTTATATTTTACAGCAGTTATACAGTGCAATGATCGGTGCCGGTATTTATTATATGACCTGGGTTTTGAAAAACAAAAATCTGTTTGGACAATTTGCCTGGGCGGTAAACATTCCTCTTATCATTGCATTAATCTTTACACCAACACTGGTTGGAAAGTGGAATGGTATGTATAAGCTGAACTTGAGAGGTTACATCCTTGCTGTGATTGGCAGAGCTCTTGTTGTTGTTGCCGGATATATGGGAAGTATTCCTTTGATGATGGCATTTACAGCATTAGCAGCATTAGGACAGGGACCTTGGCAGGGAGACATGAATGCAGTGATCGCATCTTGTTCCGAGTATACATACCTGACACAGGGAAAGCGTGTGGATGGTACGATGTATTCCTGTACTTCACTTGGCGTTAAGATTGGCGGAGGTATTGGAACGGCGGTCGTAGGATGGCTCTTAGAACTTAGTGGTTATGTGGGAGCACATGCTGTTCAGCCACAGTCTGCGTTGAATATGATGCAGTTTATGTATCTTTGGCTGCCACTGATCTTTGATGTACTTATTATGTTTATCCTTTCCAGAATGAATGTGGAGGAGACAAATGCAAAGATCAAAAAAGAAAAGGAGATGGTTTTGTGGTAACACATGATTTGATAAATAAAATAAAAAATGGAATGTATGATGAAACATTGAAAGATATTTATGTGGATGAGAAGAACATAGCGTATGAAAGAGAGCGTTATATTAAGGCGATAGAGAGTTATACAGAACATTTTGGAGAGGGAGAAGTCTTTGTCTTTAGTGCACCGGGCAGAAGTGAAATTGGTGGAAATCATACAGATCATCAATGTGGAGAGGTGCTGGCAGCTTCCATTAACAATGATGCAATAGCTATTGTACAAAATTTGGAAGAACCGTGTGTCAGAGTTATATCTGCAGGATATGAGATGATCACGATATATCTGGATGATCTATGTAGGAGAGAGGATGAGGAAGCAACAACAACTGCATTAATTCGAGGGGTGTTGGCAAAAACAAAAGAATATGGATATCAGATAGGCGGGTTTCAGGCTGTTGTTACCAGTGATGTGTTGATAGGAGCTGGATTGTCTTCTTCAGCAGCGTTTGAAACATTGATGGGAACAATCCTGTCAGAACTGTTTAATGATGGAAAGATTTCGCCTATTGAAATAGCCATGATTGGGCAATTTGCAGAAAATGTATATTTTGGAAAACCATGTGGATTGATGGATCAGATGGCATGTTCCGTTGGAAGTTTGGCACATATTGATTTTCAGAATCCAGCGGCACCATTGGTGGAGCGGATTGAGTTTGACTTGGATGGATACGGATATAGTCTTTGTATTACCGATACAAAAGGCTCACATGCGGATTTGACATCGGATTATGCAGCAATTCCAGAAGAGATGAAAAGAGCAGCAGCTTGTTTGGGAAAAGAAGTGCTTGGACAGGTTACGAGAAAAGAAGTACTTACTAATCTTCCGCACATCAGAGAACAGGCAGGAGATCGGGCAGCACTTAGAGCAATTCACTATGTGTGTGAAAATGAGCGAGTGCAAAAAGAAGTGGCGGCATTGAGAGAGAATAGATTTGGAGATTTTTTGAAATTAGTTAAAGAGTCAGGTGATTCTTCTTATAAGTATTTGCAGAATGTGTATGTGTGCCATGATGTGGAACATCAGAATGTTTCTATTGCATTGGCTGTCAGTGATATGATTTTAGGCGTGCAGGGAGCAAACAGGGTGCATGGTGGTGGCTTTGCCGGAACAATACAGGCATTTGTACCAAATGATATTGTTACATTATATAAAACAGAGATGGAAAAGGTGTTTGGAGATGGTGCTTGTGATGTACTTAAAATTCGCAAATATGGTGGAATTCAAGTGATGTAAGATACTCAAAAAAGACAAGGAGGAATGGTTATGGGTAGCATTTTAGTATTAGGCGGAGCTGGATATATTGGCTCACATACTGTTTATGAGTTGATCGAGGCAGGAAAGGATGTGGTGGTTGTAGATAATCTTGAAACAGGTTTTCGAGCAGCGGTTCATCCGGAAGCGAAGTTTTATAAAGGAGATATTCGTAACCGAGCTTTTATTGATTCGGTATTTGATAAAGAAAATATAGATGGAGTTATTCATTTTGCAGCTAATTCGCAAGTAGGCGAAAGTATGATAAAGCCATTAAAATATTATAGTAATAATCTTTGTGGTACAGAAGTGCTGTTGGAGAGTATGGTTGCACATAGCGTAGATAAGATAGTGTTTTCTTCTACGGCGGCAACATATGGAGAACCGGAGCGAATTCCTATTATGGAATCGGATCGTACACTTCCGACAAATTGTTATGGTGAAACAAAATTGTCTATGGAAAAAATGTTTAAATGGACGGCAAATGCACATAACTTAAGATTTGTGTCCTTGCGTTATTTTAATGCTTGTGGGGCTCATCCTAATGGAAAGATTGGAGAGGCTCACAATCCGGAAACACATCTTATTCCTTTAATTTTGCAGGTGCCAAATGAAAAGAGAGAGTATATTTCTATTTATGGAACGGACTACGACACAAAGGATGGTACTTGTGTCAGAGACTATATTCATGTAAACGATCTTGCACAGGCTCATATTCTTGCAATGAAGTATCTTTGTGATGGAAATGACAGCAATATATTTAATCTTGGAAATGGAGTTGGTTTTACGGTAAAAGAGGTTGTGGAAACTGCGAGAAAAGTGACAGGACATCCAATTCCGGCGAAGGAAGAACCACGTCGAGCAGGAGATCCATCTATGTTGATCGCTTCCAGTGCAAAAGCAAGGGAAGTGTTAGGATGGAATCCACAATATGCAGATTTGGAAACAATTATCGGTACGGCATGGAAATGGCATAAAAGTCATCCAAATGGATATCAGAATGTGTGAAGGGGGGAAGTGTCATGATTAATGAGTATATCAATGAACTTGTGGCGTATGGATTGAACCAGGGATTGGTTGATCCGGAAGATGAAGTATATGTGACGAATCGCCTTCTGGAATTATTTCAATTGACAGAGCATGAAGGAACAGCGAAAGAGGTTAGATCAGAAAGAGAATTGTCACAGATTTTAAATGATATGTTGGAATATGCATGTCGGCAGGGGATGCTGGAGGAAGAAACAATTACGGAAAAGGACTTGTTTGATACAAAGATTATGGGAATATTGACACCCCATCCCTCTGTGGTTCGCAGGCAGTTTTGGGATAAATACAATATATCTCCTAAAGCTGCAACCGATTTTTATTATCAGTTTAGCCAGGCAACAAATTATATTAGAAAAGATCGAATTGCAAAGGATGAGAAATGGACAGCAAATACAGAATTTGGTGCAATGGATATAACCATCAATTTATCAAAACCGGAAAAAGATCCTCGTGATATTGCAAAGGCAGGAAAAGCAAAAAAATCGGGGTATCCGAGTTGTTTGCTATGCAAAGAAAATGAAGGTTACGCCGGACATATTTCTCATCCGGCAAGACAAAATCACAGAATTATTCCGATTACATTGTGTGGAGAACAGTACAATTTACAGTATTCGCCGTATGTGTACTATAACGAACATTGTATTGTCTTCAATGATCGGCATATTCCAATGAAAATTAATAAGGCAGTTTTTGCCAAATTGTTGGATTTTGTAAAACAGTTTCCACATTATACAGTAGGATCAAATGCAGATTTGCCAATTGTAGGTGGATCCATATTAAGCCATGATCATTTTCAAGGGGGAGAATATGGGTTTGCAATGGCTAAAGCACCTTATGAGACAGAAATTTCATTAAAAAATTTTCCGGATGTTCATGCCGGAACTGTGAAATGGCCTATGTCTACTATTCGTCTACAGGGGAATAACATAGAGTCGTTGGTAGGGGCTGCTGACCGTGTCCTGTCTTGTTGGCGTGAATACACAGATGAAAAAGCATTTATTTTCAGTGAAACACAAGGAGTATCGCATAACACGATCACACCAATTGCAAGAAAGAGAGGAGATCTGTTTGAATTAGACCTGGTGTTACGAAACAATATTACCACAGAAGAGTTTCCGCTAGGTGTGTATCATCCCCATCCGGAATATTACCATATAAAAAAAGAAAATATTGGTTTGATCGAAGTGATGGGACTGGCAGTTCTTCCGGCTAGATTGCAAATGGAAATGGCGGAGCTGGAACGTAGAATTCTGCAGAATGAGGATCTGCGGGAAAGCGATTTGACCAAAACGCATGCGGATTGGGCAGAAAAATGGCTGCCAAACTATGAAATTACAGAAGAGAATCTTCATGCAATTGTGCAGAAAGAAATAGGATTTGTGTTTGCAAAAGTGCTGGAATGCGCAGGTGTTTACAAAAGAACACCGGAAGGACAAGCTGCCTTCAAAAAATTTTTGGAGCGCATATAAAAAAAGGACCATTTCACATTTGTGAAGTGGTCTGCTTTTTCAGTATTCAGTTTCACAAATAGTCCTTTTAGCCAGATTATGCATGATATACATGCTCAAAGTATCCTTCATAGAAAGCTAAAAGGTTGTTCATATAATTTTTGAATTTGCTCATTTTGTATTCCTCCTTTCCTTGTTTGCAAGTTCATTATAGGACAGGCTGGATAAGAATGCTTGCCAAATTAAAAGAAAATGTAGACAAATGTTGCAGAGAAAATCAACAATTAAGTAATAAAGGGGAGATGTATCAATGCATTTGACGTTTAAGGAAACAAAGGAAGAGGTATATGCGGCGCAAAGAGTGTCAAAACATGTATCTCCACATTTACATAATGCATTGGAGATTGTGTGCGTAACGGAAGGAACACTTGAGATGGGAGTGGGGCAGGAATTATATCATATGGAAAAGGGTGACGTTGGATTCGTCTTTTCTGATATTATTCACCATTATCAAGTGTTTTCAGAAAAAATAAGCCGGGCGGATTATATCTTGGTTCCGTCTTCTTTTGCAGGAGTATTTAAAGATAAAATACAAGGATATGCTCCTAAATATCCGGTGATTCGTGCGGGGCAGATTGAACCAGATGTTTATCATGCAATTCAGGCGATTATCCAAATGGAAGAAAACGAACCTATGATTGTTCAAGCTTATGTTCAAATTGTGCTGGCAAGATGTATAGGAAAAATGGAATTGGTGGAAAAAAGTTGCGTGGGGAGTGATGATTTGATATACAGAACAGTATCTTATGTGTCGGGAAATTTTAGGAAAAAATTTTCTCTAGAGAAGATGGCGCATGATCTTGGAGTAAGTAAGTATGTCTTGTCACGAGTATTTTCTAAAACATTTCATCGTAATTTCAATCAGTATCTTAATGATGCCAGATTGAGCTATGCATGTACAAGGCTAGTGAATTCGGGAGATACAATTCTTGATATTTGTTTGGATAGTGGCTTTGATAGCCAGAGAACATTTAATAGAGCGTTTAAGGAACGCTATAGAATTACTCCGAGCGAATATCGAAAATTAAAACGATAAGCAGGTTAAGGACAGATTTCAAAATTATGGAAAGGCAGGACGGTTATAGAAAGACTGATTTGGTGATAACAGTATGGAAAAAATTCCTAAATTCAAAGGATTGATCTCGTATACTGCCGGGAAAATAGATGGAGCAATGTGATACTAGAATTTTTTGAGGAGAAAAGCGATGTGATAGGGAATTTCGTAAATTAGATAAATATACGCAGCGTATGCTGAAGGGATGGATTGAAAAAAATCTTGTCGGTTGTGAGGATCCATATAGCCACGGCAAGGGATTGACTGCAAATCGAAGTGGGCAATGGAGATATTGTGTTGGCGACTATCGCATAATTTGTGAAATCAGTGATACGATACAGATGGGAGATGAAAGTCTTACCATTGCGGGGCTGTTGAAAAATGATCCGTTTACGGAGGATGTCGATTCGGAAACGATCAATGAGTTGTAAAGGCGAAAAGGGTTGGTATAGTTAGACTTGGTTGCTTTTACAGACCGGGTGTGAGATACTTATAATGATAGCGTATAGATACGGGACGGAGGGACGATATGGCTCTTGAAAATAAATTAGATATAATCGATTCTGCGGAACTTGCACGTGAGGAAGAAAAACGCAGTAAGAAAAAAGCGGTGTGGCTGTTTGAGAGTGGCACACTGGATGCCCTGCCTGTGGGTACCTTTGCAGCACTGCAGGCGATCCATAAATATCTTTTTGAAGATATTTATGACTTTGCGGGCAAGCTGCGTACAGTGAATCTGGCAAAGAACAACTTTCGTTTTGCTCCGCTGGTGTATTTGGAAGCGGCACTGGAAAACATTGATAAGATGCCACAGTCTACCTATGAAGAAATCATTGAGAAGTATGTGGAAATGAATATTGCCCACCCCTTTCGGGAGGGAAACGGGCGCAGCACCCGCATTTGGCTTGATCAGATGTTAAAAAGGGGCATTGGACAGGTAGTGGACTGGAGTCGTGTGGATAAAGAGGACTACCTGCTGGCGATGGAGCGCAGTCCCATCAAGGATACGGAGATTAAGGTGCTGTTAAGAGCAGCGTTAACCGATGATGTGGGCAGTCGTGAGATCTATATGAAGGGTATTGACCACAGCTACTATTACGAGGGGTATACCACCTATAAGACACAGGAATTGTAAAACGAATATGCGGATATAAAAATCACCGGGAAAAGTCTGTAACAGGCGAATTCCGGTGATTTTTTTGCAGTGGATGGAATGCATTGGGATGCCGGTATGACGCCACAAGAGTATCGGAGTCTGCTGGAGATCTGTGATCAGAAGTATCAGGCATATGAGGCGGCGAGGTGTGAAACCTATTTTAATAAAAAGGATCATTTATGGACGCTATATGAGTATGAGACCGGTCAGTTCCGGCTGCCGGAAGATGCAAAGGCAGGCATGATCTATGGAGGGTGTAACTGTGGAAACTGTCACATTACGATTTCCTCAAACGGCGATATTATGGCATGCCGGAGAGTGACAGATAGCCGGGTGGCAAATATATTTGAGGATCGGTTGGCAGATGTCTGGATCAGTCAGATGGAGAACTACAGAGCATTTGAACGATTCGAAAAGTGCAGAAAGTGTGAACTCAAGGCATGGTGCAGAGGCTGTCCGGCTGTAGCAAATGGCACGAATGGCAGCTTCTATGCAGCAGATCCACAGTGCTGGAAGACAAAGAATGAAATCACCGGAGAACAGTTGGAATAAATGATTGCAAAGGAGTGGAAGCATATGGAATTGATGGATATTATCAAAGCAAGGCATTCTAATGAAACCGGAAGAAATGAAAATTCGGAATCCGGTTGCTGAATGAGCGTAAAAAAGAATATAGATTCTTTTTTTGCGACATGATATAATGAAGCAAAATTACGATATAATATTCATATTCACGATAGTATAAGAGAAGAAACAGGGGGATATGACATGGAACTATTTTCAGGTAATAAAGGGATAAAGAACTATTGCATTTTTTGTGGGAAGGATCTGGCAAACGGGGTATGCACTGCCTGTGGCAGAGAAGCAAAGCCGATGATTTCATTCCATGAACTGGAATACCATAAGGTGCCGGTCGAAGCGGCTGAGGCGCTTGGAGAACAGAAAAAGAAGCTTTTTGGTAATAACCTTTATACAGTAAAGGAAATGATAAAGAATGGCGATCTCTATATCGCCGATATCCATATTGATGAGGTTTTCGAGGAGGAATATGAAAGCTCCACCGATAGTGACAGCAGTACCGTGTGTACCTATTATGTGCAGATCTCAAGACCGGATCTTGCACCCTGCGATCGATGCTGTGAATCCTCTACCGGACAGTATATGAAGATCAAGCAGCTTTTACAGAATGGACAGCAGGAAGGGAAGCTTCTTTGGGGGAAGTGGAAAAAGAAGAATTACTACTATGTCTTTGTGCCACAGAGTGATAACTGGTATAAAAGCTTAAAGACCGGTCTGGCAGAAAAACTGATCGATCATGGAGATGAGACGGAGAAGCGGAGGATCCCACCAAAGGGTGGATTCGGAAACTCAACTGCAGATAAGGTGTTTGATGCAGTCTGGGATAACACGGTAGGAAAGCTGTAAGATGAACAACCCATTTAAACCATTAACAAAAAGAGACTGGATCCTTTGGATCGGATCCGTCGGTATTGTATTCATTTCGAACTTTGCAACGGCGGAGTTTGACATCCTTACATTAGTTGCGGCGTTGATCGGATTAACCATTAGTGGTGTGCTCGTGACCGGCGTATTTTACTGTATTCTGGACCGATTACATACCCCGAACATTATATTCAGTACTATTTCTATCATAACCAGCTTTTTAGCAACGGCACTTACGATGCTGCGGTCATCTTATTATGCGGTTGGATATGCAGCAAATGATATTGTGCTGATCGTTCTATGGGTATTGGCATCGATTGAGAATCCGGCGTATATTCCGGTTGTTGTGAATTTTGCGATTTTTTTCCTGAATGATATGTATGGATTCATAAGCTGGAAGAAGCGGGAACTGAGTCAGGGACATTCGGATGCGATCCGCCGCGTAGAAGGAGTAAAGGATGGAAAGCAGTATGGATGGGGCAGAACTTCGAAAGAGACTTTTGTAGAAACCGACATACAGGGATGTAACAGGTGAACATACATAGGAGAACACGCATGCAGAAAAAAGGATCACTCTTACAGGTAAATACGGTTGAGAATATCGATGACGTAAAAGATATCTTCGGTGCAGCGGGCGTAGGTGCCTGGGCAATAGAAATGGAGAATGGAAAGGAGCCAAGGCTATATTATGATCATGTGGCCATGCACTTTATGGGGATGGATCCGAACCGTTCCCCGGAGGAGCAGTATAAGATATGGCTGGCCGGTGTACTTCCGTCTGCGATGGCGTCTGTAAATGCCAGCGTGGATGAGATGATGAAGCAGGGGCAGTCCGAGAATACCTATCCGTGGATCCATCCGGAACGGGGCTTGATCTATATCCGGTGTGGCGGAGCATTGGATCGTTCCTACACGGCAGGCATACGGCTCCGGGGGTACCATCAGGATGTAACAGAGAATATTCTGGAGTTGGAACGACAGAAGCTGTCGCTGCAGGCACAGAATGCCCGGATCGACGCATTCAGCAGTATCTATTTTGCAGCGTGGGAGGTGGATCTGGAGAAGAACCGGATCCTGCCATTCCGGGAACCGGCCTATGTGGAAGAGGGCTTTCAGCGATCAGAAGGGGATGCGAAGGCTGCAATAGCAATCTTCATACAGGACTATGTGTGTGCACCATATCAGGATATGCTTCAGCAACTGTTAGATATTCCACAACTGGCGGAAACACTGAAGAGACAGTCTGTAGTGAGCGTGGAATATAAAGGCATGACAAACGGATGGTGCCGACTCGTAATTGTTCCGGAGAGAAGAACAAAGGACGGAACGGTAACGCATGTGCTGGCCGGTATACAGGGCATCGCACTGGAAAAGAAAAAGGAACTGGAGGCACGGGCGAATCAGTCAATCCTGTTGGCACTATGTGAGGAATATCTGTATGTCTATTATGTGGATCTTGATCAGGATACCTATGAGATCAAGAAGTTTATGGGCGAAGAGAAACGAGAGGAAATTCTGGATACCGATGTGTACTCAGAGGCAGTGAAAAAGTATGCGGAACGGTATGTGAAGGGGGAATATCGCCGGACATTTTTAGAGAAAGCCGGACGGGAAGGACTGATGCGGTATCTGCAGGAGCATAAAGCAGTTTCCATAAAATATGAGATCGAACCGGATGAAGAGAATCGATCCAACTTCATGATGACCATTGTGAAAGTGGCAGACAGCCAGAGGGATCATATGGCAATCATTGGAATTCGATGTGTGGATGATGTGGTTCAGCAGGAGAATGAAAATAAACGACAGTTGGAGGCTGCACTGACAGAGGCAAAGAGAGCGAATGCAGCAAAGTCCATGTTTTTATCCAGAATGTCCCATGATATCCGTACTCCGTTGAATGGAATCATAGGATTAATAGAACTGAATGAGCGACATTCAGATGATAAGGAATTAATAGAAGAGAACTATAAGAAAGCAAAAGTAGCAGCACACCATCTGCTGTCATTGTTAAATGATGTACTGGAGATCAGTAAGCTGGATGACCAGAATGTATCTTTAGCACATGAACCGTTTAATATTCTGGAACTGGCAGCAGAGGTACTGACGATCGCAGAGATGCGGGCAGCAGAGGCAGGCGTTACCTTAGAACATGGTGACTGCAAGCAGAAGCTGACGGATCCTTATGTCTATGGAAGCCCGTTGCATGTGCGGCAGATATTCCTGAATATCCTGGATAATGCCATTAAGTACAATAAACCGGGCGGAAGTGTAAGCTGTAGTGCAGGACTGGAACGAGTCGAGACAGGAAAAGTAATATATAAATGCACGATTTCAGATACCGGTATCGGCATGTCGGAAGAATTCCTGAAGCATATTTATGAGCCGTTTGCACAGGAGCATTATGATAAGCAGAGCGTGTATCAGGGAACCGGTCTGGGAATGCCGATTGTAAAGAGTCTGGTGGACAAGATGAATGGTACGATAGAGATTCAGAGCCGCGAAGGTGAGGGTAGCACCTTCATAGTGACGATTCCGTTTGAGGTCGCACAGGAGGCGGCGGTTTATCAGACCGGCCGCAATCAGACGAAGGCGGATATTACCGGCATGAGGATTCTGCTGGTAGAGGATAATGAACTGAATATGGAGATCGCAACGTATTTGTTAAAGGATGCCGGAGCAGTGGTATACAGCGTCTGGGATGGAGAACAGGCAGTAGAAGCATTTCAGAGTCATCCGGCAGGTACCTATGATGTGATACTGATGGATGTTATGATGCCGGTCATGGACGGCTTAACTGCCACAAGAACCATCCGGGGACTGGAGCGGGAGGATGCGGCAACGATCCCGATCATTGCTATGACCGCCAATGCATTTGCAGAGGATGTTCAGATGGTTCGGGATGCGGGGATGAACGCACATTTGGCAAAGCCGCTGGATGCAAAACTGGTGATTCAGACGATTGCCGGTTATGTAGACCATCTTTTAACATAATTTTACAAAAATTGACAGTTTGATTGACAGTAGGAAAGCTTTGCTGTGAGATGGGAGAGAAAAGCATGACAAGGATGCAGAATACATATTATAAGATAATTGCAGATCGGATGAATCGATATCGGAAGCAGGGCTTTAGCAATGATCAGTTAAATGAGCTGAAGCTGGGGCTGGAGCATGAGGTGAATGTGGAAGCCTATGCGGACAAGGAGTACTTTGCGGTACAGATGCGTCAGATTCGGTTCGGACTGGAAGAAGGCTTGGATGTAAGCTTATATAATAGTCATCAGTATGACTGGTTTCAGATGGAGGAGATTCGAAAAGGACTGAAGGATGGGATCGATGCATCCATTTATGCAGACCCGAAGTTTTCCTATGAGGTGATGCGGGAACTCCGGAAGGCACTGAAGGATGGGATTCATCTGGAAAAATATGCAGGTGTGGGAGCAGAGATGCTGCGGGAACTGCATCGTGCGATCTTGGATAAGCAGAACATTATGCCATATATTAAGGCCGGTTATGTACCGGAACAGTTAAGAGAGATCCGTCATGCGATGAAGCAGGGCTGTAATATCGATCCTTATCTGAATACGGTGTACCGGGGAGCCGCAATACGGGAGATTACGGAAGGCCTGGAGGAAGGTCTGGATGTATCTGTATATGCAGATCCGGAATATTCCTGGCAGCAGATGCGGGAGATCCGTCTGGGTCTGGAAGCAGAACTGGATGTTAACATTTACTCGAAGGTACTGTATTCCTGGCAGCAGATGCGGGAGATTCGTCTGGGTCTGGAGGAAGGCCTGGATGTAGAGAGCTATAAGAGTATGATGCATTCTGCCGCAGATATGCGGAAGCTGCGTGTGAAGCTGGAGCAGGAACGAAATCCGTATATAGAACCGGAGTTGATGGAACCGGGTTCGGAGGATGGAATGCCGGAGCATATCGAAGAGTACTGTCAGAGTCTTCCGGCAGATGCGATTCGATTCTTTGTAGAATCAGATAAGATGAAGGCCTATGTTTATGCCGGCAGAGAGGCTGCACCTTTGTCAAGTCAGCAGCTGGTATCAGAGCTATCCTTTCATAAGATACGGAAAGGATTGGACGGAACCGTTATAAATGGGCTGGTACAGGGCACATTAAAGGATCAGTGGGCAGTGATTGCACGGGGACAGTTACCAACCAGAGGCGTAGATGGATATTATGAAAGCTTTATCGGAGATGAACAACATGGAATCGTGGAACAGCCGGACGGGTCCCTGGATTGTTCGCAAGCATATCTGTTTCAGAAGGTCTGTGCCGGACAGAAGCTTCTGGTCTATCATGGAGCGGAAGCAGGCAAAGATGGTTACAGGATAGACGGAACGGTACTTCATGCACTGGATGGAAAGGAACAGCATAGGATCCGTGGAAGAGGCTTTCGGATTCTGGATGATAAGCGAACTTACATATCAGAAGAAAATGGATGCGCCATATTCCGGGATCATAACCTGAGTGTCACACAGCTTCTGGAGCTGGAGGCGGCCAGCAATATCATGGGCAATATCGACTATAACGGATCGGTCTATATAAAGGGCGATGCCAGTGGAAATATCCGGATACGGGCATCCGGGGATATCATAGTGGAAGGCTTTGTAGAAAATGCAATGTTGGAGAGCAGTGGCAGTATTCTGATCAAGCAGGGAGCGAATGGAAATGGGGAAGCCCATATATCGGCAGGCAGAGCTGTGATCGGTCGATTTTTTGAAAATGCGACGATACAGGCGGAGCAGATCGTGGCGAACTATTTTTTTCGGTGCAATTTGTATGCAGACAAGGTGATACAGGTGACTGGAACCGGAGGAAGTATTGCCGGAGGAGATATTTATGCAGGACACAGCGTCGAAGTCAGCAATGTGGGAAATCACAATGGAATCGTGACTACTATACGAGTAGGATACAATAAAGATAACGATAAAGAGATTGAAGACTATTCCGGGCAATTGAAGGAGGCGGAGAAACAGCTACGGATTCTGATGAATGCACTGGAAGAGTATAAAGGAAACTATCCACCGGAGGTGCGAAACACCATGCCGATGTTTCTGAAGATAGAGAATGCGATATATACAAAGCAAAAGGAACTGCAGGATATACGTGAGATGATGGAACAACAAAAGAAAGAACAGCAGGAATACAGGGAGGCTTACTTAAAGGTGTATGGAACTCTGTATGAAGGGACAATGGTAACGATTAACGATGCTACATACAATGGAGATACCATAACCGGTATAGTGATGCGGAATACTGCAAGCCGAATGAGCGTGCAAAAGATAAAGGAGAAGATGCGATGAGAGAAAAGATACTGATCGTGGATGATATTGAATTAAACCGTGAAATTCTTGCTGTAGCGTTAGGTGATGTCTATCCGGTACTGGAAGCCGGAGATGGAGAACAGGCAATTGAGCTTTTGAAAGAGCATTCTGATGAAGTGGCCGTGGTTCTGTTGGATCTGATCATGCCGAAGGTAGATGGGTATGAGGTGCTGAAGTATATGAAGCAGACGGAGATTCTGGATCGAATCCCGGTTCTGGTTATCAGCGCGGAGTCCAGAACAGATGCAGAACGGGCATGCCTGAAAATGGGGGTATCAGACTTTATTCGGAAGCCGTTTGACAGCGTAACGGTGCGGAGCCGTGTGAAGAATGTGGTAGAGCTGTTTATGTATAAGAATCAGTTGGAGGATAAGGTTCGGATTCAGACTGAGAACCTGAAGCGGCAGAATAAACTGTTAGAGCAACAGGCAGCAAAGATAAAAGAAGGAAATGAGAAGATCATTGATGTTCTTGGTACGGTCGTTGAGTATCGAAATCTGGAAAGCGGGGAGCATATTAAGCGGGTAAAGGGGTTTACCCGGATTCTGGCTGAACGGGCAGCAAAGAGGTACCCGGAGTATAATCTGACGCCGGAGCGGATCAATATCATCGTAGCAGCAAGCGCATTGCATGATATTGGAAAGATTACGATCAAGGACAGTGTATTGCTGAAGCCGGGCAGACTGGATAAGGATGAGTTTGAATATATGAAGTCCCATACAGTTCGGGGGTGTGATATTTTGGAACAGATTGATGGAGCCTGGGATAACGAATATGCAAAGGTCAGTTGTGCTATTTGCAGATATCACCATGAAAGATACGATGGAAAAGGATATCCGGATGGACTGGTAGGAGAAGAAATTCCGATCGAGGCGCAGCTTGTATCTGTGGCGGATGTTTATGATGCACTGGTCAGTGAGCGGGTATATAAGGAAGCTATTGATAAAGACAAGGCATATCATATGATTTTAATGGGCGAGTGCGGTGTGTTTTCACCGAAGCTGATGGAGTGCTTCCGGGAATCCAAGGAAGACTTTGAGAACCTTGCATCAAAATATGAAAGAGAACATAAGGAGTAGAAACAATGACAGTAAGAGAATGTTATGAACAAATGGGCGCAGACTTTGAGAATGTATTGGGTAGACTGGAAAGTGAACGGATGGTTCAGCGGTTTGCATTAAAGTTTTTAGATGATACCAGTTTTCAGGCATTGGAAGAGGCCTTGAACCAGAAGGATGTGGAGCAGGCATTTCGTGCAGCGCATACTTTGAAGGGCGTATGCTTGAATCTTGGTTTTGACAACCTCTTTACCGTAAGCTCCGACCTGACGGAAAAGTTGCGTGCGAAGGAACTGGAGGAATCAGAGGAACTGTTCCGGAAAGTGAAAGAACAGTATGCAATCACAATCGCAGCACTTCGGGAACTTCAGGCATCATTATAATATAAAACCGGATCCCAATAATTCAGTTCTGTTTACAGTATTAAGAATGCGCATCCGTTTCGTGTATAATAATGATGTCATTAACTTTTAGAATCGTGTCACGCTGTGGAAGAATGGAAAGACCGTCACGTAATACCAGATAGATGGTGATCTGTTCTGCATCTTCCATATCCTCAATGCTCATTCCGGCATACCGCTTGTCTACAAAAATCTCCGCAATATCCTTGATGTCGGTATTCTTTAGGCTGGAGATACTGCTGTTTCGCTGATATTGTTCCACAAAACCGGCACTGATGATACCGGTTGGGATGGCTACTGCACCGACTCCCAGATAAGCGATTACGATCGCCATGATTCGCCCGAGTGGTGTGATCGGATAGATATCCCCATACCCTACGGTCAGCAGTGTGGACATACTCCACCAGACACCGCTGAAGGCATTGCGAAAGACCTCCGGCTGGGCATCGTGTTCCACACTGTACATGCACAGACTGCTGGCTAACATCAGTACCAATACGATAAAGACTGACGATATAATCTGGTTCCTCTTTTCATACAGTACGGTCGTTATGACATTAAAAGAATCATACTTTGCATTCAACCGGAACAGATGGAAGATCCGGGCAACCCTTAGCATACGGAAGATGACGAAGCCGGACAGGAAGAAGACCGGGATGATCGTGAGGATATCGACGATACCGTCAAAGGAGAAGATAAACCGGATCCTCGCCCGGCACTTACCGAGCTGGGGATACAGATAGTCTGCTGTCCAGATTCGCAGGACATACTCGATACAGAAGATACCCAGTGTGACATATTCCAGTATATTGAAGCAGAGCGAGAGGAAGGATAATTCCTCGAAGGTCTGCAGAAAGGTTATGATGATATTCAGGATAATGGTCGCAGTAATGAAGATATCAAAAGCACGACTGAGATGATTGCTTTTATCTCCGATCTGAATAATATTAAATATCTTACGTTTCACAATGAACTCCTCACTTTATTTAATAGTTGTATTCTATCACATGTTATGTGGGTTTTCTACTCTGTCTCAATAATATAGGACAAGATTTTGACATTTTTAGAATGGAACTAGTATATTTCTTCTTGTGTGATCATTAAAATAGTCCCTAAAGGCTGTAGGAAACAGTGAGAAGGAGGTATAACTATGCTGAAAAGATGCAGACGATTAGTGGGAGTACTTGTGGCTATAATGTGCTGCTTTTCAATTACTTTTATTGCATCTGCAGAGGAAGGATCGGGAAAAGAGCCGGAGATTACAATATCTACGGATAAAACTGATTATGCGGATGGAGAGAGTATCAGAGAAACAGTAACGGTTAAGAATACGGTGGGAGAGGAGCTTAAGAATCTGACATTGAGTGTGGATATCCCAACCGGATACACGACAGAAGATGGGAAAATAGTAGCAGATAAGTGGGTGTATGCGATTGAACGGCTGAATGTAGGTGAGAGCAAAGAGGTGACGGTTACCTTTGTTCCGGAGAACCGGGGACAGGTAATCGGTGGTTCGGATACGGCAGCGGCAGATGCAGATGGTGCAAAAGAAAAGAATACACCGAAGACCGGGGATGCTGCACCAATCGTTCTGGTGGGAGCTGTAGCACTGGCAGCAATTGGACTTGAGCTTGCACTTGTGAAGAGCAGAAAGGGCAAGAACGATAAGAACGGCAGAAAGGTCATGGCGGTTCTGCTGGCAGGAACGATGGCAGGCTCGCTTTGCCAGCTGGGCAACAGCAGTACCGTATATGCAAAGGATAACAACGATCTGGTAGAGAAGGCGGTCTCCAGTGAGAAGGAAATCACAGTTGGGGGAAAGAAGGTACAACTGGGAGCCAGTCTGAGGTACTATGTGCAGGAGCAGAAGACGCTATCCTATGATGGATATGAGCTGAAATGGCAGGATGAATTTAACGGAACGAGTCTGAACCGGGATGATTGGAATGTGGAACTGCATGCACCGGGCTGGGTAAATTCAGAGCTTCAGCAGTATGTAGATTCGGAAGATAATATATATCTTCAGGACGGACATCTGGTAATCAAACCGATTAAGACTGAAAATGCAGACGGAAGTGTATCTTATACATCCGGCAGACTGAATACACAGGGAAAGCACGATTTTACATATGGACTGTTTGAGGCACGGGTAAAGGTGCCGGAAGGGAAAGGATATCTGCCGGCATTTTGGCTGATGGCATCTGACGAAAATACCTATGGACAGTGGCCAAGATGTGGAGAGATCGATGCAATGGAGGTACATGGAAGCGATACGGCAAAGACCTATGGAACGATTCATTATGGCAATCCACATCGGGAAGATCAGGGAACCTATACGCTGGATCAGGGAACCTTTGCGGATGAGTATCATACGTTTGCAGTAGAGTGGAAACCGGGCTGTATCAACTGGTATGTAGACGGCATCCTGTATCATACAGCAAATGACTGGTATTCTGCGACAGAGGGGCAGGGCGAGATCACATATCCGGCTCCGTTTGATCAGCCGTTTTACATGATTCTGAATCTGGCAGTCGGAGGAAGCTGGGTTGGATACCCGGATGAGACAACAGACTTTGAGAATCAGACTTATGAGGTAGATTATGTCCGTGTTTATCAGCAGGGTAGCTATGATGAGAATGTTACAAAGCCGGAGAAGGAACCGGTTGTGATGCGGGATCCGGATGCAAATGGAAACTATATTATAAATGGTGATTTTGCAGTGGAAGAGGATCTGACAGACGGAAAAGACTGGACATTCCTGACAGCGGCAGGTGGTAAGGGAACGGCTCGGATGCGTAATGGCGAGATCTACATCCAGACAACGGATTCCGGTGATGAAAACCATAGCATACAGTTGGTTCAGCCGAATATTCCACTGAAGAAGGGAGGCACCTATACGGTTAGCTTTGATGCGTATGCCGATGAAGCAAGAACGATGATTGTAGATGTATCTGCTCCGGATTTATCTTATATCCGTTATATGGCAGATACAAAGGTGGAATTAAGTACAACAAAGCAGACCTATACGTACACCTTTGATATGACAAAGGAGGATGATCCGAATGGACGTCTGGAGTTCAATATGGGTAAAAATGCATCAACTGCAGGAATTCATATCAGTAATGTATCGGTAAAGATGACAAACTATGTGGATCCAGCTGCAAATAACAGCAAAACAGTGTTGGCAGATGGGAATTATGTATACAATGGAGCCTTCCAGGAGGGAGCAGGACGGAAAGAATATTGGGAAATTAGTAATCAGGCAAATGCAGAGGTATCAGTAACGGATCTGGCGGATGGCAGACGGTTAAAGCTGGTGATTCCGACAGGAACGACGGCGGCAAATCCGGTTGTGGTTGCACAGAGTGGTTTAGCCATGCAGGATGGAGAAAGCTGTGTACTGACGTATGATATTCAAGGAACCGCCGGTACGTCTGTCGATGTAGTGGTGGCAGGTCAGGCAGCATATACAGTGCCTTTGACCGGGGCAAAGCAGACCGGCAATGCAAAGAAGTTTACGGCAGGGGTGGGAGCAGAGAAGAATCTGAAGTTCTTGTTTACGCAGCCGGGAACTTACTATCTGGATAATGTGCGAATTACGGAGGACAGTCTGATCAAGAACGGCAGTTTCAATGCAGGTATGGCAGGATATGAGCCGTATGTAGACGGATCTGCATCGGCAACCTATGTAGTTGACAGTCTGACGGAGGACAACGCCATCGACTTTACAATTAATGATACAGGTGATCAGGCATGGAAAATCCAGCTAAAGCAGAATGATGTTGAGCTGGAAGAGGGGCAGTGGTATCGACTGAGTCTGGATGCAAAGTCAGATATCACACGAAAGCTGATGTTTGCGATTCAGAGGGATGGTACAGTGGATGACGATTGGACACCATACTCCGGAGAGAAGATCGTAGATCTGGAGAATGAATATCAGACCTATACGATCGAGTTTCAGATGAAGAAACCGACCGATCTACACTCTGTACTAAGCATCTCTATGGGTGCAGTAGGTGGAACACAGATTACCACACAGCATAGAATCTGCATTGATAATATCCGGTTAGAGAAGATTGATGCACCGGTGACACCGGCACAGCCGGGCGGGGCGGAGCTTCTGAAGGATACCTCCTTTACGGATCCGTCTGCAAACTGGATCAGTAATAAAAATGCCACAACCGGTGTAAGCTATACAAATGGTGTTGCCATTTGGACGGTAGCCGGAATCGCCGGAGGAAATGATTATGATGTACAGATGATGCAGAAGGGTATCCAACTGGAGAAGGGTAGTACATATGAACTTGCATTTACTGCAGAATCAACAGCGAGCAGAGCAATTAAGTGGGACATCATGAGTACAAGCTATGACTGGTATGGCGGTGAAAGGGTAGATCTGGAAGCTAATGTGCCGAAGGCAGTGACCGGACAGTTTACGATGGCAAAGGATACAGATATCGATTCGTTACTGGCAATCTCCATGGGGCAGTTAAAGGATGGAGAGCAACTTCTTGCGGCACCGGATTCTACCATCAGAATCTCAGGAATCAGTTTAAAGAAGGTAGATTCAACTCCATCGGCCGGAGAAAATCTGTTGACCAACGGTGATTTTACAGATGGTGGAACTGGCTGGGGTGCATATGTTCACACAGAGAATGGAACAGCGGCAGCAAACTATAGTTTTTCAAATGGAAAGGCAACCTATGAAATAACCAATGCGGGAACCGAGAACTGGCATGTTCAGTTAAAGCAGGAGGGAATTACGCTGGAAGCCGGTAAGACCTATACACTTACATTCTATGCAACCTCTGATGTAACTAGATCTATAAGTGTGAGCTGCATGGATAGCAGTAATACAAACTGGTATGTGAGTGGTGATAATAATGTAACTCTGGTAGCAGGAGTTCAAACGCCGGTTACCATGACGCTGACAACAGGTGACAAACCGACCGATACGAATGCATATGTTCAGGTGAGTATGGGTGGTCCGGATATGCCGGCGTCTACCATTACATTATCAGACTTTGTTTAAAAAAAGAATTAAGACAGAATAGTAAAATAATATATTTATGTAGCAGATTATAATAAAACACAAAAGGGAGCTCGATTTTTCTCATGAATTACAGAGAAAAATTGAGCTCCCTTTTTGGCTGATGCTATCTGATGTCTACTGACCAGCTGGAGCAATAGTTGAGATCCCGGTATTTCTTTGGCGTCATACCGACCATCTGCCTGAATACCTGAATAAAGTGACTCTGGGATGAAAAAGACAAATAGTTTGCGATGTCTACCAGACTGTAATCACAGTATTTTAGAAGATTTTGAGCCTTTTCTATCTTCTTTTCCCGAATATAATCACTGACAGATATTCCCAGCTCTTTCTTAAAGAGCTTTGACAAATAACTGACGGACAGACCGGTATAATTTGCCAGATCTTCAATTGTGATCCGTTCCTTTATATGTGCATAAATGTAGTCAATACAGGCAGTAATCGGTTTGGAAGTAGTACCCTTCTGGATTAGCAGCATCTTTCCGGTAAAGTCCAGTACCATCTTGTCGTGGAGGGTGGATATTCCGGAGAGTTCATGAATCGTATCCAACTTCAAAATATAGAAATCGCTTAAGCGGTAGGCCTGTTCCATTTCCATCCCGGCATCGATACAGGAGCGGGCAATCAGGGCTGCCGTGATGACAAAATGGTACTTAATATTTGTTAAGGTATTCTGTGACAAAACGCCGGTACCACTTAAATCTGTGAAGCGTTTTTGCTCGCAGTTGTGTCGGACAGTTTCGATATCTCCATGACTCACTGCCTGATAGAAGGCATATTCTTCATTGGCGGGACGATGGAGAGATTCACCATCGCTATTCATTGTTTCGTGAGTGAACCATTCGTGTTCAAGTGCCATAGGAACCTCCTGAATTTTTCACCTATCAGGTGAATGAAAAAAGAGCATCCATTTGTGGTAAAATTGAGGTGTCAAATCTTAAAAATAACCCAAAGGAATCCTTTATGAGTATTGTAAACACCGTAGCCTTAGAAAGCAATAGACAGATTAAAATAAATTTTGATGGGGGAGATTTATCCTCCGATGCAGGCTTACTTCTTATTAAAGCTTTTACATTGCAATGTTATTATCGAACTTAAGAATGCTGAGATGATAATTGATGGTTATTTTTATATCAGTATGACCATTATAGGATTGCTTCTGGATTATGAAATACAGGAATATTTCCTTCACTTTTCCACATACTAACTCCAGAACTAATATATAGCAGAAAAAATGGAGGAAACAAGCATTGAAAGCAACAGG
>Ga0129313_1000518_pt1 | contig 31929 bp, 38 predicted proteins | sample O1105metagenome_FD_94436 | JGI IMG/M metagenome (GOLD analysis project Ga0129313, IMG submission 94436) | Orangutan group fecal microbial communities from fecal samples from Wisconsin, USA - O1105 metagenome | ecosystem: Host-associated > Mammals > Digestive system > Large intestine > Fecal...
ATGGGTATTAAAGCAAGATATGGTTGAAAATGGAGAAATCGGAATCTTCTCTCTGAACGGAGAAGCCTATATTAAGAAATTGCAGGATGACCAAAATGGAGTATTCCTTATTTCCCTAAACGAGAAATACCCTCCAATTCCGGTTAGTGAACATGACCGTTTTGATATACTTGGAAAAGTAGTTGGTAAGAATCATCCAGACGAAATCAAAGAATACTTACAATAATCAAGTCCTTCTTTTTGGACTGTACTTTCTGTATCATTTGTAATATAAGATTTGTATGAAGGAAGGTGTTTGCCATGGCGGTCGTTAATAACCTGAAAACAATTCGTGAATCACGAGGTCTTCTGCAAGAGGATATAGCCTCTGCCACCGGATTCTGCACAAAGACCATCAGCAGAGTGGAGCGTGGTGAACGGGCACCATCCGCTGAATTTATGCTACGAATTGCAGCATACTTTAATCTGCTTGTTGAAGATGTATTTAAATTGGAAGAGCACTGATTGGTGCTCTTCCTTTTTCTATAAGTCTTAATATATTATGAGCCTATTGTCCACACAACCGTAACATTGTCTGTCACATCTATATCATCCGGGTTAATGTCAATATCATAAGCTTCATCCGGCTCACAGCTCCTGACACAACATTCCTCCAGCATCAGTTTGTCCATTGGTCTTGATACAAAATCTATTTCTGCCCAGGAATAATCTATTGTAATAATCTCTCCCAGACTTACTCCTGATGCCTTTGAAAGAATATCTGCCTTTGCTTTTGCGTCTGTTACCGCATTTGCCAACAACTCGTTTTTGCACTTCTCCGGCTCCGTTACCGTATATTCTATACGAAACTCCGGTTTTACCGGAGAATGTCCAAGTTTATATAGTACCTTCCCCAGCCTCTTATTATCAGCAGGAAATTCAATCTTCATTCGATGCACATATTTATATCCTTCAAATCTTCTTTTCCAGCTTTTGTCCTTTGCCTGATAACTCTCATATTCAGCACTTACATTAAAGTTCAAGGTCTTAATATCTTCCCGGTCAAATCCTAAATCTGAAAACATTTGCTTCAGATATTCTGTCATATGAGCGGACTCTTCCAATGCCGCATCATACTCTTCCTTCATTCCTTCCATCGTCATAACCAGTCTGACCGTATCCGGTTTCACTGACAAATTTCCTTTACCTGTTACTCTGATTGTTCTTTCCATAGCAGTTCCTCCTAATCTTCTTGCCAATTTTCTGTAAATTCCTTTAATATAAAACCTAAAAGCTCCTTCGTTAATCGCACATATTTTCCAAATGGATTAATAACCAATCCCTGTACCTTTTCACTTTTGTACGCAATCTCCATCATGTCATATAAAGGAATTGACATGATGACATTTCCACACTGTTTGTGCCTTGATTCCTCTTCCCCTGTGAAAAAATAAAACCATTCTTCATCCTTTCCTTCTGTCACAGTATCCATGTGTAATCTGACATCGTGATCCAGTGTAAGGGTATCTCCTTCCTTGAGATGATACACATCCAAATCAGAAAACATGTCTTCCCCCACCGTTACAAAAGGCACCAGTACATGACCTTTACTTTTCATTCTCCCACAAAGCATTGTCAAAAGAAATAAAAGGCTATTCTTGTCATCTTTCGCATACATTTGATGTATGGCTGTCTCAATGGCAGCATTTCCGGATAAATCTTCATATTCATCTGAGTTATAAACTCTCCTGCCAATGGTTTCATCAAATAATTGCATCACATGTAAGATATCCTCACTTACCCGGTTTCTGCATTCTGCCCGTAAAATCGCTGACATATCATAAAATGCTTCTGCGATACTTCCTGTTATAGCTGCCAGGGTATCCGTGTCACCGCCAAGTGAGACTGCATTTCTTACTGCATCCTCGAAATTTTCAGACTCCAGAAACGCAATGATTGCTTCCGGAACCGTTTGCTGGCAACTTTCCACATGATGATAAGTCGGTCTTATTTCATCTAATGTACGATTCAAATCATATCCAAACTCTTTGATTACATACTCTCTGATGCCATCCTTATTCACCCCATGCCGTGCCAAAAAGATACAGCTTGCCGTAGCCTCTGCTCCTTTGATACCTTCCGTATGGTTATGTGTTACTTCCGCTGTGTAAGCTGCCACCTCCCTGGTTCTCTCTAAAGTAGGATAAAGCCAGCCAACCGCAGATACTCGCATTGCAGAACCATTTCCATAACTGTTATATGGCTTCGGGTTTCGAGCTGAGAGCCAATAGCGAAATCTTCCGCCATATCCGGCATGAGGATATCGCTTTCCCCAGTCCTGCATATTTGCTATCACAGCCTCCTCAATTTCTTCCTTTGTAGCATCCGGACCTACAGCAATTAAAGCCTCTGCGATTGCAGCTGTCATTACAGAATCATCCGTAAACTGACAACCTTTTGTAAACAGTTCAAAATCCTTTGTCTTAGCTCCTCTATCAAACTCAAATGGACTTCCAATAATATCACCTAATATTGCTCCGTACATAGCTCCTCCTATCCCCGGTCTGTTCCGGCTCATTGCATCTTTTTCTTTATTACAATTACATTATATATTTGTACCTTATTTATTTGGTCGCTGAACGGGCGACACTTTCATGCAAAAGAAAAACGCCAGTATATAAGATACTGACGCATTCATTCTTCCTACAATCTATCTCTCTTTTTTCTTCCGTCTCCGAACTTCTTCCCTCAAAAGTGCATACTCAATGAAACTGTATATCAGTTCAGAAACATCTTTATCATCAAGGTACAATAATTTATTTATATCTATTGTTCCTAATTCTATTCCTGCTGAACCAACCCGGATTCCTTCGCCTTGTTGTAATACCATAGCAACAATCTCATCGCTTTTCATACTGCTTATCTGACCATTATGTAAAAAAGCAGCTTTACCATCCGGCAAAAGTTTTACAAATCTGTCTACATTATACTGAAGCGAATTATGGCTTGTCTTAAACCGGTCTATTGCTACTGTAATAGAGGTGTAACTGTTTCGCTTTTCACCTCGAAACCCTGCATCTGTACCAAATATAGAAAGTGATACAATCTGCGTTTCACCAAATCTGTCATTTACCAAGAATGCTCTATACACACCATTATAGTGTCCACCTCCGGCATTTCCATAATCCATATATCTCTTTCCAAGGTCTTCAAGAAGTTCAAAATTCTTGCATTTCACTATTGGTAGCTTATGCCCTGTATCAAGCAATGCCTGATACAGATTTACTGCAAGTGACCTAAGTGCTTCAGCTGTGTCTTCTCCAAAGATCCAGTTCCCCGAGTCATTATAATCCCAAATCACTTCCTGTATTTGTAATTCTTCCAATGTAAACCGGATTTCCTTTTCTTCTTTGTATTCCGGTAATGTATATTCTTTATGTATCATCTGCCCGTATGTAAGTATCTTATCCAAAAAAACATATTGATCTGTATCTTCGTCATACGCAGCAATTCTTAAATCAATACCATTTGTAACAACTATATATTTTGCACCTATCGTATCAGAATATCTGATAGCCTGTTCAGACACATTATCTGTGAGAAACACCTTCTCATTCTTACATTCAATCACGGTAACAGGATAGAGACACTGCTCCTCTTCATCATACATATGAATAACAATATCCGCTCTTCCGGAAGCTCCTTCCACATAGTAAGACATCGGTACTTCCAATAAAATCATATCTTTAGGAACTCCAAATTGATGTTCAAATAAGGCTGCCACCTTTTGTCTGATGGTTTCCTCCGGAGTGATTTCTATAAGTTTCTTCCGATAAGTGTCATAATAACAGTCTTTACCTTCTCGTTTATAAATCGCAGGTAATTTGACATTCTTTAGTAAGTCTTCAATTACCAATCCCGGCACTCCTTTCTGTCAGCATAGTTTTACACTCCAAGTATCTCATTGGTGTATTGAAACAGCACCAAATTAAGTTGATAAATATCATACTGCTTATCAATGATTGCCTTCTGTACAATCAAATCAACCTTACTGCTTGGACTAAATGCCCAGTCCGCCCTCGCCAGCAAATCCTTTGCCTGTTCCAAATCTAATTCCAGAGCAATGCAAAGAGCCATCACTGTTTTTTTCTTTGGATGATACTTTTCATCACACTGTATCTTTGAAAAATGCTTTCTATCCAGATTCGCCCGTTTCCAGACATCCTTATTGTCCATCCCTGACTCGCCTATCAGTTCAAATAGCTTATCATGAAAAGACATTCCTACATTTTCCAGCTCCTCTTCCAGAGACATAGCCTTTTCCGGCAGTGGAATAGACATAAGCAGTTCTGTTTCACTCTCTTCTGCCTCCGTATAGCGGCTACATTCTTCAAAAACTTCCGAATCGTATGTTATATTAGATTCTATTCTACTGCGCCTGACGGGTCGCCTCGAATATTCGGTTCTACGCTTTTGCCTGATATAATTTGCATCAATAAATGAATCGATTTCTCCAACCAACTGCCCGGAAAGTTGAAATGATTTTTTGTCAAAGACTACCAGAATAATCTGCATTTCATTTTCCAAAAGAAACTCGCTGAAAACAGATACAGCTATTTGCAATGCCTTGTCTTTTGGAAAACCATATACTCCTGTTGATATCAAAGGAAATGCAATGCTCTCACATTTTAACTCCACTGCTTTCTGTAAGGACTTCCTGTAGCAACTCTCCAGAATGTCAAATTCATGATGAACACCATCTTCCCATACAGGACCAACTGTATGAATGATGTACTTCGCATTCAAGTTATATGCTCCGGTAACTGCAATTTCTCCCCTTACAATCTTTCCAATCTTTGTTCTCTCTGCAAGAAGCTGTTCCTTGCCGGCAGCCTCATAAATAGCAAGGTCTGTACCACTGCCACATATTGGATTTGGATTTGCTGTATTTACAATGGCATCCGCTGTAACCTTTGTTATGTCATTGCGTACTATCTTAAATGGCATCCGGCACCTCCTTATTGCTCAAGATACTTTTCAGCACGGTATTTCTCTAATAATGGCAAATTCTTATTCGCACAACTAATTCCCCATTCCGGTTTATTGGATTGACCCGGCTTATCATATTTTCTATATAGCAATGCTTCGTTCAGATTCTGCCATGCTGTTGCAGGTATCACATATACATCCGGCAAACGACCATCCACAAATTTCAGAAAACACACAAGTCTTTTACTATCGTTGCAATCCATTAACTTATCTGGAATAAATGCATAATTTCCTTTTAGCAGGCTCTTTACCTGTATCTCATAGTAAATACCTGAATTTTTACTTGCGACAAAATCAACTCCATGATCATCTACTTCCGATGTATATATGTCATATCCATACGAAGCAAATTCCATTTTTGCATAATACTCAGCATATCGACCTAGCTGCATAGGTCTTAAATCTGACCATTTCATTTTTGGCATATCTATCACACTCCAATCTATGAATACAACTTATCCACTTCTTTTTCATACACTGATTCTGTCACATAATCAAACAAAACCCATTCTACAAGGTCAAAGCTATTCTTGTTATCCTCCAAAAATCGGCTGACCGTCTTGACCGCAATTTTTGCTGCAAGTTCTACCGGGAAACTATATACTCCGGTTGAAATAGAAGGAAATGCGATACTTCTTATCTCATGCTCAAGTGCCACCTGCATAGAATGAAAATAACAGCTTGCCAAAAGTTCCTCTTCCTTACTTCTGCCACCATTCCAAATCGGACCCACCGTATGTATCACATAATCGCATGGCAGATTATATGCTTTTGTAATCTTTGCCTGACCTGTTTCACAGCCATGAAGAGTCCTACATTCTGCCAGAAGTTCCGGTCCTGCTGCCCTGTGAATGGCACCATCAACTCCACCGCCTCCTAAAAGAGAGTTATTGGCAGCATTAACGATTGCCTGAACATCTGTAATTTTCGTAATATCACCTTTTACCGTTTTGATTAAATACATCTTGCCACCTGCCTAATTCTTATATTACTATTCCATTGCAATGGTCAATCTCATGCTGAATAATCTGTGCTGTCCATCCTGAATACTTTCCATGCTGTTTCATAAAACTCTGATCAAGGTAATCCACTTCAATTTCCTGATATCTCGTGCATGGTCTTACACCTTTCAGAGAAAGACATCCTTCCTCAGTCTGATATGCTCCGGATTTCTTTGTTATTACCGGATTTATCATTGCAAACTGAAATGGTCCGGCTGCTACTACAATGATATTCTTTTTTACTCCAATCATATTGGCAGCCATACCAACACAGTGCTCTAAATTTGCCCTAAGTGTATCAAGCAAATCAGTCACAATCTGTTTATCTGCCTCTGTTGCATCCACTGACTTCTGTGCCAGAAACAGCGGATCATGCATTATCTTCTTTACCATTAATTCCATCCCTTCCATACATCAGGCTGATATCCAAGTGTAGATTGCTTTCCATTTCTTACTACTGGTGTTTTAATTACCTGCGGATTCTCAAGTACCTTTTCCAGTTTATCTTCATCTGCAATATACTTAATAAGAGCAAGTGTATCCTGATCTTTTCCATCCCAGTTAATCATATTTTCAAGACCACCATTAGCCTGTGCAACAGAAGTAAACTCTCCCTTACTCATGCCTTTTTCTTTCATATCAATAAACTGATACTTAATGCCTCTCTCTTTGAAAAATCGTTCAGCCTTCTTTGTATCATTACATTTCTTTGTTCCAAATATCTGTATATTCATCTGCTTCACCTACCACAAATCATAAAGTTTCATTTTCTCTGTATTTCTATATTCATGCTTCTCGTAGTACCCAATCAGCTTTCCTTCATCTCTAAGAGCAACCATATATACATCCTTATTTTGTTTTTCATTGTGAAAAGTATATACAATATTGTGGTTATCATCTTCAATAAACCAATCAACCACTTGCTGTATCTTTTCTCTAGACGCTTGGTTATGACATTCCATGAGGCTTCTTCCAATCAACTTTTCTCCGCCCCATTTCTCATAGTTAAGTACAGCCGCCGGATTCATATAAATAATTTCATGATTCAAATTGCATATTACTACTGCACATCTATCCTGATCCACGATACTCTTATAAAAACTCACATACGACTTGAACTTTATGTTTTTCTCATTATCCAGTCGTTTCTGCAAATGTGGTTTCTTTCTGTGATAATAACTAACAATTTCTCCCGACGGTATCCATATCTGTGCCTCATTAATCTTATCAAGAACCGCATCAATAATATGCTCATCCGCTTCTGAGTCAGGAACTTTTTCATTCTCAGTTGCATACTTTTTGTATTCTTCGTATACCCATGCAGTAATCTTATCTTTCTGCTTCATCTTAAGATTGTTAAAAGACTTGTTCATCTGCAAAAGCTGTCCATCTATTTTCTTATGTATTTTGGTTTTCTTGCTATTTGCCACTCTTTAATCTCCTTCTTGTGTCCGTGCCACTAACACTAGCTTCTCAAACGACTGTGCAAATCTCTTATCGTCTTCCTCCGTCCTTTTCTTAGGACCTTTCAAATGATTCTTATGAGAACCTCTCCTTGCTTTCTTATTCAAGTGTCGTTCCATTAACATCTGATCAATATTTTCATTTGTGTACCATTTTCCTGATTGATGAATTGCATACGCACCTTTTCCAAGTGCCATTGCTGCTACTCCGTAATCCTGTGAAACAACGATGTCTCCTTTATGACAAATACTGATTAATTTATAATCAACTGCGTCTGCTCCTGCACCAACCACAATGACTTCACTGTAATCAGAAGTCAAAATGTGATTCGTATCACAGAGCAATGTAACATTGAACCTATATTTTTCTGCCACTTCTTCTACAATACTTACCACCGGGCAAGCGTCTGCATCTACATATATCTGCATACTACCATTCCTTCAATTAACACGATAATCTGTACCATTTTTATGTTCCAAAATCAAATCCTTCTTCCATCAAAATGTGTATATCTATTACATCTCTTACAATGAAATGTAACAGAACCTATACCATCATCTGTTATAATTACTTCGAGTTTTTCTTCATATCCACAATCAGGACATCTCCCTGTTTCACCAGTATTTGAAAATCTTTTAATTATCTCCATCCACTTCTGTGACTTATTCATATACAACACCTAACATTAAAATATTACTTTTATTAATCCCGCTAAAATTAATAATCCAATAATCACTAAGCCCAATCCCTTTAACCCATTGCTAAAGGAATGTTTTTCAATGGATTCATCCACTCTATCTTTGACCATCTCTTGTAAAAGTAATTCATCTTCAGAATCAATTCTTCCGTTATGATTATAATCTTTCCTGCATACTCCTTATACTTTAGGAATAACCATCTGCATTTTTAGCCCTTTTTCATCTGTAGATGGATTCTCCGGTATTATCTCTGTCCTACCCTGTGCATCAAGATTTGCTGTGACTGCAAGACAGACTGCATCCAAAATATCATCTGGTTTACACCCTAACTTTTTTGCAGATGTTCTCACATATTCCTCCGATACCCCTTGCAAATACCTTGATAATACCTGAACTCGGTCAGTGATTCCTTCTTTCTCCGATTTATTCGTCATAAGAACCTCTCCGTTCAGTCGTGCAAAGCACACCTCCGGATGGCTTTCTCTGATTACGTTCATATACTCTTCATTTGACAGTAAAAACTCATCTACTTCTCTCATTTTAGGAATAATGGCTATCGTCTGTTCTGATAAACCTTTTCCAATCGCTGATAAGTTTGCCTCTTTCTGTTTATCTTTTATAAACTCGTACACTGCCTGTCTCGTAGGAACCGCAAATACGGTTGAAGTTCTAGGCTTTACAATCTTTCTGGCAATTCCATCCGGTCTTTTCTCATACTGCTCTATATTGCTTGGAAGTCCTATTACCATATCCACAAGCATTCCATCAAATTGTGTGGTATCAAAAACCATTTTTGAGAAATCACTATATTTCTTCAAAGATAGCTCTCCGTTACTAATTAAAGCAGTTATCCAACCACCTTTGCATCCGTCAACCCCTACAAATATTCCTTTATCCAAAATCTGATCGTCTTCTTCCTTACTTAAATCAAACATCTTTGCTACTTCTACAATATGGGCAATGTTTTTATCACCGGCATATCTGTTTGAATCTGCAAAATCATCTGTAATACGAATCCATTCCAAAGAATTGACTTCCTCTATGAGAGGTACATCATCTTCCAAAATACCAACATACATTTCAAGAACAAACTGTTGCTGATAGTATGTCATATCCATGAGCCTATGCAACTTTATATCTCTTCTAGAAATACCAGTTTCTTCAAAAAGTTCCCTATAAGCGGCATGCTCACTGTTCTCTTCCTGCTCCACTTTTCCACCAACGAAATTAAGCAGTCCCTTATACGGATTTTTCGCACGCTTACAGAAAAGAAGCTTTTCTTTGTTTTTATCAAATACAACTATACAATTACAATGCCTGAATCCCATTTTATTCACTTCTCCCCGGTTGCTTGTCCAACCAATTCTCACCACAAACAATATAAGGTCTTATATTTTGTAACACACGAAACGTTACCATATCATCAAGTGCAATATCACCGATATCACACTTTTCTCCTCCCCTGATAAATGTTTCTATATGATAAAAGTACATACATTGTCTTAAATATGCATTCAATCCTGCAGTTCTTCTTTTATATCCATGATCTCTCAAAAGTGTTCTAAGCTTCATTCTGACAAAATCCTGATTGTCTAAAAAGACAATTCTTAATCTCATTTCCATAAAATATGATCGAATATCATAGTATTCATCATCAGCTATATACCTACATTCACTTCCAATTGCTTCAAAATCTCTGTTTACAGACCTTATCTCTTTATCAATCGTTGTTTTATTTTGCCAATAATCCACTTCATCCATTACATCAGTAATAAACTGTTTTTTATTAAATCGATGACCTTCGTAAAGATACTCTTTTTCATATTCCCAAATGTCATTCAAGAATTTCTGCGATGCTCTGATTGACATATCTCTGTTAATTATGATTCCTGCCAAAGTCTTTGCGTCATATAGTAACTCTTCCATTGTACTTCTCCAATCATATATCCATAACCTTATCACTCTTAGATGCATTACATTTTCTACATAACACCTGCAGATTTTCAGGAATTGTCTTTCCACCTTTGTTTAATGGAATAATATGATCAATCTGGAAGGGTATTCTGTTATGAGATGTCATCTTACAAGCAGCACACTCATAGAGACCTTTGCTATTTCTTGCACGTTCAAATGCATTATCCCGTAGTTCTTTTTCTACTTCTGGAGCAACCTTTCCAATCTCACACAAAGCCATATCCTCAAAATTTCTCTTTCCAAATACTACATTATGTTCTTCTTCAAACACATCTGGATGTGATATCTTCATAAGTTCTAACTGAACCTGTTTCAAGAAGTATATTTTTCTTCCAAAGAACAAACGAAGCAGATTATCATCATTGGACTCCCAGAGACTATTTATGTACTCGTTTCTTCGCCTCTCCCCCATGTCCTCATCATATATGTGTTTTGCAATAACAGATGGATCTAACCTTCTGGTATCAATATCATCAAAGGTATAAAATACTGGTGCTTCTTCTTTTTGTGCATAGTATTTTAAGATATTAATAATATCTCTTTTTTCATATGGTGGAACCATATTTCCGCAAAAATATGTACTTCTGCACTGTTCCTCCAGTTCTTCAAGCATTTCATTACTCAGATACTCTTCATCCTCTAATCCATAGCTGCTAAATAACTCTGGTAAAGATTCCATTAATTGCTCATATGATTCTTTCGTACTGTCATATACCATGACCTGATATGAAATATCCATGCCATCCAAATATGTAAATGCATACATTCCAATAGGAAAACGCTGTTCAAATGGAACTTTTTCCAGTGCAGATGTATCAATGGAATCATCCAACATAGAAGCAAATTCCTCTATCTTTGAAATAGCAATCATGCTTATCTGTCGTTTTGTACGCTCTACTTCATTATCTTCAAAATCATTTTCGCCATAAAACAAGGATGCAGGATTACACCATGCAATATTTTCATTCCACTGATCAACAAACGAAACAATATAAGCCTTAGCAGTACCACCCGCAGCTGTACCACGTAATGCTCTTCCAACCATCTGTGTCATCAAGATTTTAGACACTGTAGGTCTTGCTAAAAATACAGTCTTTGTCTGCGGCAAATCAACACCTTCTGTTAAAATATTTACGTTTATTAAAACCTGCAACTTTCCATCACGATACTGCTGCAGTTTTCTCTCATTATCTTCTCTTGAGATAGTAACTCCTGTTATGGCATCTCTAATGTCAGAAACAATATAATCTGACTTCACCCCAGCCTTACCAAATAATTTATTTAATGCTATTGCATGATTGATATTCACAGCAAATACAATAGTCTGACCATATTCTTTCGCCTTATTTACATATGTATCAACAATCAGCTTGTTACGTGCTGCACTACTTGCAATCTCCGTAGCTAATTCTTCTGGCAATACGTCTAATCTCTGAATATGTTCTAAAGCATCCAATCCCAAATTAGCCCCATAATCTTCTTCTGTATACTTACATTCAAAAATAGGCGTGGATAAAATTCTTGCATTAATCAATTCCTTAAGTCCTATCTGGTAAGTAATGCCCAAATCACCTTTTACTACATTTCCAGATTCATCAACACCATCTTTGAAAATCTTCGAAAGCAATCCCTCCTCTTCCTTTGCAGTTCTAAAAGGTGTAGCTGTAAGTCCCAGCAATTTCATATTTGGAACTCTCTCCTGCACATAATTGATAATTTTTCTATATGTTTTAGCTGTGGCGTGGTGTGCTTCATCTATCACGCAATAGACTTCGTTTTCTCCCTTTAACCAATTGTCCAACACTGAAAGATTTCGACCAATACTATCTTTACTGAGAATTAAAATATTATCTCTTGGTGAAATATCAATACTTCTATCATGATTGGATGAACCGGAAACTATTCTATAAGTAAATTCACTTATGTGAGGCATAGCTTCCGCATATGCAAATCTTTGAAATGATTCCGCAGCTTGATCCAAAAGCATTTGTCTATGTGCAATCCATAATATTTTCTTCTTTTTATCAATTGCATTCTTTAATAACCATGTAGAAGCTGTATAAGTTTTTCCACCACCTGTAGGCAATACTACCAATGTACTAAATGATTCTTCCTTATCAATCAAACTTAATTTAGCCATAGCATCTTTTTGATGATTATATGGACTTCTTGGATTTGTTCCCTTCTTTGCAATTATTTTTCCATTTGATTTAACCTCAATATAATCTTGCATTTTATCCCTCCAAACTTAATATATCTTATAGAAATACCATTTGAATCATTGTCAAAAATAATTCTCAGCCATGTCCCTTCACATTTAAACAAGATAACTTGTACCATTTCTTAATATATGAATCTTCCAATAATGATTTATCTGAATTTACAAGTTCAATAAATAATGCGGTCAGTCCATCCCATTCCTCATAGTTACCTGCATCATACAATTCCCAGTTTAACTGCTCCAAAGTCCAGTTATTTTTAATAGAATTATGTAGCATTGATGTGGTAGCCCAGTTTTCTTCTGAATCGGCACCGCCAAGTGCAACCGGGTATATATGATCCACCGTTGGGATGAACTCCCAATATGCATTATGACACTCTTCCATTTTCCAATGAGAGTGATACGGAAATTCCTCCGGCATATAATGAGATAAAACCTTCAAGAATCCGGGATTCACCAGTTTCATACCGCTATACCTGTCAATAAAACCATCCTTTTTAAATTGCTGCATTTTCTGTTTATCCGTATATGCCCTTCTGGTTGCTTCCATATGTCTAAAGGGATACTGCTCATTTATCAATGTCTTTGCAGCTTCCTTTTCTCCCATAAGAAGATTTTTTCCAACCTTTTCCAAGGCTTCGATTTTTTCCATAGATTTCCACCTACCCATTTATCATAACTTGTCTGTTTTGTGCCGATAGAATAGTTTCTCTTAATTCATTTGATATCTCTACTCGCTTTAACTCTATTCCAAACTGACGGATGCTTTCTGCAAGTGCTGATTTCCCCGACAGAGTCCTTTCTTCTTGTTCATCACAAACTACAATTATTTTTCTATAACTTTTACACCGATCTTTTTCAATCAAAAGCATTTTTAGAATATCATTGGCTATTTTAGTACTTTGCCCTCTCTTATTTCCTCCGATATGAGCGAATATTTCCCCTATAATACAATATTCTTCGGAATAGAAATCCGGTTCGATATGTACTGAGTCATTATTATTCATTTTTATCTTAGGATTTCTACTTACTTTACACCCCAGCCAATTTTCAACCATACAAAATATTTCATCTTCTGCCATCTGCTGTTCTAAAGAGCTGGATTTTTTTGTATCTGCCATATTCCCTCCGTTCATAGTACTGTGAAATACAAAATGACTGCTATTACAATAATCCCTACTACTAGCGCCGGAATTGCAGTATTAGCACCATTACGCATATTTTCTTCATCAGTTTCCATTATTATTAAGTCTTCTTTATCAGAAATACCATTATTATTATAATCGTGCATTTAACCACCCCTATTCCATTGGTAAATCTAAATGACAATATATAATGTCTTCTTCCCTATCTACTATAGCCTTAAGTTTCTGAAACAGCTTTATGCTTCTAGTATTGCTACTATCAATCCTTATATTTATCCTATGATATCCCATTATTGTGCAAATCCAATTCAGCCATTCTTTTAATAATAATTCACCATATCCCTGTCCTTGATATTGTTTCACGATGATAATAGCCAACTCGGGAAACTTGTTATCAACACCTTGTAATGCTACTCTGCCAAGCAAATCTCCATTTTTAAGGAACACGGAATAGTTTATCTCTGTATCATCTCCAGTCATGCTTTCCCAATATACTTTTAATCCAATATCCGGTTCCACATCATAAAGCCTGCCAAATAAGTACTCTGCTTTAGCAACTTCACGAAACAGTTCCTTATCATTTTCACTAACACGCCTGATATCAAATAATTCTGAATGATACTCTTGCTCCAAAATCAAATCCTTCTTCCATCAAAATGTGTGTATCGGTTTCATCCTTTACAATGGAATGTAACTGAACCTAAACCATCTTCTGTTATAATTACCTCTAGATTTTCTTCATATCCACAATTTGGGCACCTTCCGGTCTCACCTGTATTTGAAAATCTTTTGACAATTTCCATCCATTTTTGTGATTCACTCATTCTACCCAAAATAATCTCCTGCGATTTTTTCCAACTGTTCTGCTATCTGTGAAAAAGGCAGATTCAAATCCAAAGTCTTTACCCATATGGTATTGCCACCCATAGAATACTTATTATTCGGTGTAATCTGTTCCTGCGTCTTGGCATATAGAAGCATTCCTGCAACATTTCCTGTATTATCTTTATCTAAGTTTTTCACATAGGTAAACACCTGATATAGATTGCCGGAATGAATACTCTGTATGTCATATTGGCTCTGCATGGTATGGGCATAGTATTTTGCATCAATAATCAAAGTTCTACCACCATGCTTCAGTGTAATATCAGTAACCATGGCAGGGAGAAATTCAATCATACCATCATCAATATCCCAGGGAATTGTATCCGGATTAGCCTTATATTCCGGATGATGATACCGGTAATATTCCAGTATAAACTTCTCATAAAGGCTGTGCATGGCTCTGTCATCCAAGAAGGTAGCAAGCTTCACTTCTCCTTTATCCGTTGACAATATAAGCCCAGTAATTACAAGATAACATACATTCATCAGCATCCTATAACTCTGATTGTTTTTCTGATACCGAATCCTGTCCCACTTAATCTGCCCCGGTTCTATCACATCTACATTGTCAAAAAACACAAGATTTTTCTTCAATACCACCTTATGCTCCTGCTTCACAGTCTTCTGTCGAACCAAAACCTGCATAGTAGTTTTTAATATCTGATTGAGCAGATTGTTCTCTGAAAGTTCATCATATTCACAGGACAGCTTCTGTTTGTGCTGAATCTTGTTCCTAATCGTTCCCTGAATATTAAGTTTGCCACGCAGTACTGAAAGCTCCTCTTCCTGCAATATATACTCTCGATACAATCCCTGCTTTAACTGACTTGCAACACCTTTTCCCAGGATGGCCGCAAACATATCGTGAATATTCTCAAACTCCTCCGCAGCCACCAAATCATAGTTTGACTGACGCAGGGACTGAAAGGCATAGGTCAGCATATAGTATATATTTTTTATCAAAATCCCTTTGTCACTTGTCATTAGTCGTTAAACACTCCTCTTAGTATGTTCTGCCATTTCTGTAATTTTGTAGGTTCGTCAAACCAGTATTCGGAAAGCATCGGAAGAATATCGTACTCAACCACTGACTGCATCCATTCATCACTACATTCTTCCTGACCGCAGAAATAGCTGTGTCCAATACAGAAACCATTTCCAAGAGAAGGGTCTTTGGCAATTTCAAAGTTTAGGTCTTTGATTTTTTCTATCAATGTTTCAAATGTGTCATTATCAAAGGACTTCATATATTCCCTGAAACCATCTGAACCAAATCCCGGCTCCATTGCGAAGAAGCTGAATCTTCGTCTAAGTGCATAATCAATCAATGCCAGACTTCTATCCGCAGTATTCATCATACCAATAATGTACAGATTCTTTGGCACGGAGAAAGGAAGCCCGTTATAAGCCAGAGTCAGTTTCTTTCCCCGATAATCTTTTTCAATAAGCATCAGCAGTTCACCGAAAATCTTACTCATATTTCCACGGTTAATCTCGTCTATGATAAAGAAATAAGGTAAGTCAGGATTATTCGCAGCCTTCTGACAAAACTCATAAAAGACACCTGTTTTCAGTTCAAATCCGTCTCCGCTTGGTTTATATCCCATAATGAAGTCTTCATAAGAATAATTCTGATGGAACTGAATAAACTTTACTCTTGTTTCATCCTTTACACCCATGATGGAATATGCAAGCCTTGTAGCGGCAAATGTTTTTCCTACACCCGGAGCACCCTGCAAAATAATATTCTTTTTATTTAAAAGCAGTCCCTTCAGGGTATCGTACTTCTCTGAAGTCATATAAACTTCTGAAAGGAAATCCTCTTTGTCATAGGTGTCTATCTGTTCACTTCCGATAGGATTTTCCTGATTTTCTTCACGGATAATGTCCATGATGAAATCATATTCACCCTTTGTCAGCTTAAACAAACTGCCCTGTGGGTTTGTAAAATACTCCATCTTTTCTAGTTCGGGAGCGTCCTTTAATGTTGCATAGTCTATCGGACTTGTTAAACCCTCTGTCTTCTCAAAATACAGATTCTCTCCGTCATTTTCTTTGATAATTCGACACAATGCGACAATCTGTTTGACAGGGTTTGATTCATAACCAATGACAAGATCGCCTTCCTTCGCATCAAGGAAGTTCTGGAAAATTCTACGCTTATTTCCATTATCGTTGTACATCGTATAAGTCTGTTCTTCGCCTACATCAATATTTGCAAAACTTCGGATTGGCGTTAAGCCACCAGTAATTCACATCTCCTTCTGAATGATTTGCGTACAGGTCTGTGTCCGAAAAATCTACATCAACTAAAGCAGCTGCCAGTTCATCTCTGAGTTTCCACACAAAAGAACCTTCCTCATCCGATTCCGCATCCCTTCCGGTAAACAGGATTGTCCAATATCTTTTCGTACCTTCCTTTTCTCTTGTGGAAACATCACAGCCCACTTTATTTGCCACCCGTTTTGCCAACGCAGTTGCACCATTGTTATAAAAATTGATGTTCTCACCATATTTAACCGATAACTGCTTGCAGGTTGCCATTCCACCATAGTCAAGCATTCGATATAGGATTTCCCAGCTCTGTGCATTGAAGACATCTTCATCTTCAAATAATTCTTCCCACATCTTAGTAGTAATACCGGGGTCATAATCCGTTCCAATCCATTCCACCTTTTCTGTTTTGGAACTGTCAGCAAGGATGGTAGCAATATAGAAGGAAACATCAAATGCAAGTATTCTATGGCTGTCATCCATATAACAGCTATCATCAAGACTTGCTTCAAACATAGAAATCAGTTCTGAATCTTCATTTACTGCCTCTCGAATAGCATCCACCAGCTTGGCATTTTCCTTGATATTCTCGTCTGTGTGCCCTTTTGTTGGTTTAAAGTCATTTTCAAGGTATATGCTTGTCCCCCTACATACAGAATATTTGAATACATCATATTTATCCGGATATTTCAACCAGAGATATACCGTAATTGCCATTGGTCTCTGATAATGCTGATATCCCGGAGACAGACGTTCACACAAATCCTGAGCATCAGACTGGAACTGTAACACTCTGTCTGTGACTTCTTTGCCTTCATCATACAACCGGATAAACATGGCTCTTACCGCCTCTGCATCATCCTCTGCATACTGAATCATCATTTTTCTCGGGAAATTATTCATGGATGCTAGTAACCCTGCTGTTTTCTCCGTTGCTTTTGCAAACATCTCACTGAAATTTTCAGCATTGATGTCCCAGTGCTCCTGAAACCACTTTACTGCTTCCCATTTGAATTTTTCGTCCTTCCAACGAGTATTAAATATTTTTTTATACTCTCTTAATACCTCTTGTAATTTATCTCTGTTAATCACGCAACCACACCGCCTTTTTTACAGTTTTTGCTAACTTTAGTTAATCGTAATCTACGGAAATCTTTATATCGTTACTTCACGCAGACTCTGATATGTATCTGATACAAACAATCCCAAAACTTCTCTTTTAATCTCGTCATTCTGCAACAACAATGTAAAGAAATCCTGATTCTGTTCCAAACCATCAATCAATGCTTCATCTACATGATCAAAGAACGCAAATTCAAAATCCTGCTCTGTATTATTCTTTGCACTTGTCTTCAATTCCTCAGATTTCTTCATAATGTCTCGAATCTGAAGAGCAGCCTTTATTGCCACATCGTTATCATAGTTTCTTCCGGTACGGTTATTGATTTCTATGATAATCTGAGAAAGTCGTTCTTCCTTTGCCGGAGTCAAAACAATATCATAGGCTGTTGGCAACTTTACAACAGGATCAGACTTCAGCTTTGACTTCTCATGTTCTCCGGTTTTCTTCTGAATAAAACCGGTTGCTCTAATCTTTCCATCCAAGTTATATCCTCCACCCGGATGATTGATTTTGATATAGCTAATAAGATAATTGAGAAAATTATACTTCTTATGTAGCTCCTTATCCTCAAAGCAGCTTGCCTGTAACAGGAACTCATAAAATCTAATAAAATGCCTGATATCCATAGCACATTGCGCCTTATCTTCATCAGAAAAACCATCAATAATTCGTTTCGCTTTCTGAAGATAGAAGGTCATCTGCTTCTTATCTTTTGCCGTATGCTCTGATTCATATAACAACTTATTAAATGCCTCAACATCTGCCGGATCAAGGAAGAAATAACCTTCAATCTTGGCGATGCTATCATAAATTGCCGTTGGTGTAACACTATTGCTGAGAATCGTTTTTGTATAATATTTACTGAATGCCGCAGTTATATCTTTGTAATCATTCGCAAAATCCAACACAAAAGTCTTCTTCTCGTAAGGTGGACAAATTCTATTGAGACGAGAAAGTGTCTGAACCGCTGTCACACCATGCAATTTCTTTAATATGTACATAGCACATAACTTCGGTTGGTCAAATCCAGTCTGATACTTATCTGCCACAAGCAACACTTGATAATTGTCTTTCTCAAATTCATCCGGAAGAATTTTTTCCGAAAAGCCATTCATTCCGGCTTCTGTATACTCTTTCCCATCAAGTGTTACCTTACTGGAAAAGGCTACCAGTGCTTTAATGTCCTTATAGCCCTTCTTCGTAACATAATCTTCAAATGCCTGACGGTACTTAACAGCTCCTGCTCTTGATTCAGTTACTACCATAGCTTTTGCATGTCCATCAAGTTCCGGCATTACTGTAGTACGAAAATGCTCTATGATAACCTCGACCCGTTGGGCAATATTAGTCTCATGAAGCTGAATAAATCGGGCAATCTGTCTCTTTGCATCATTGGTCTTAAGCTTCGGATCTTCCTTGATTTCCTTATTCAACTTAAAATATGTATCGTAAGTAACATAGTTCTGCAATACATCTAATATAAAACCTTCCTCAATAGCCTGCTTCATACTGTAAAGATGAAATGCCACCTTGTTTCCTTTAACATCTTCTCGACCAAATAGCTGGAATGTCGTTGGCTTCGGTGTTGCAGTAAATGCAAACATAGATACATTCGGTTGCTTACCATTCTTACTAATTTCATCTACTATCATATCTTCAGCGTCATAGTAAACCTCAGCCCCATTTCCAAGCGTCATAGTAATTGCCGCCATATTTTTTCCTGCCGTGCTGGAATGTGCTTCATCTATGATTACACCAAACTTTTTATCTTTTAATCCCTTCACTGTATCAACAATATACGGAAACTTCTGAATTGTCGTTGCGATAATTTTTGTATTCCCTTCAAGTGCACTTGCCAAATCCTGACTATTGCACTTATCATCCATCACACGAATCATGCCATCTTTATGCTCAATTCCCATAATGGCTTTCTGAAGCTGTCGGTCAACTACTACTCGATCCGTGCAAATGATGATGTTATCAAAGATTATTTTATTGTTCTCATCATGTAACGAAGCCAATCTGTGTGCCAACCACGCAATACTATTCGTCTTACCTGAACCGGCAGAGTGCTGTATCAAATAATTCAGACTTGTCCCATTGCAGGAAACATCCTCCAATACCTTACGAACACAATCAAGCTGATGATATCTTGGGAAAATAACTGTTTCTTTGCGTATTGCTTTATTAGTTACAGGATCATTCTTTTCCTTTACCTCAATGAACATGAATTTACTGATAATCTGAAGTAATGTGTCTTTGCTCAGAATATCTTCCCACATATAATAGACACTGTATTTATCCTCATAAATCGGATTACCTGCTCCTTGGTCTATTCCATCTCCTTTTCCCATATTGAATGGCAAGAAGAAAGTTGATTCTCCTTCCAGCTTCGTAGTCATATATACCTGTTCCAAGTCCATCGCGAATGATACAAGCACACCGAACTTCCAACGGAACAATCTTGTCTTAGGATTTCTCTGCGTTCTAAACTGATAGATTGCATCCTGATAGCTTTGCCCTGCTGCATTGCATTTTAACTCAAACGCAATAATAGCAAGTCCATTTAAGAATATGACAAGATCAATACGCTCGTTATCACTTGCCCACACTTCCTCTGAAACAGTGAACCGGTTCTCATTGTATAGTCGATTTAATTCTTTATTGAAAGTGGTTGCAGGCTTGGTATACATCAGCTCCAGCTTGTGATTTGCTATTTCTATACCATGCTTTAACACATCCAGTCTTGAACCTCGCTGCTTTGTCTCTTCCGTATTAATCTTCTGGACTATAGTTTCCTGCAATTCATCTTTATACACTTTCTCCAAAGCTTCCATTTCATCCGGCTGAGTCGCATAAAGGAACTCAAATAACGTTTTTCTATCAACAGCGAATAAGCGGTCATAGTCTGATGCCGGCTTTATTGTATATCCCTGTTCCGAAAGCCTTTCAAGAATAAATTTTTGGTATTCTGGCTCCGATAATACATTATTAATCATGATAGTGGTACCTCCTTCTTACCTGTTACATATTCGTAGATAACAGATTTTTTGTACTCTTCAAGAGTTGATAATTGTTCTTGTTTCATAGATATAATTTCTTCAATATTTGCAATAGTCTCATCGAGATAAAATACTATATCTTGTTGCTCTTTAACTGGTGGAATTGTTATATATTCGCTTTCAAATCCAGCAGCAGGCAAATCCCATTGTCCCTCTCTAATACCCCCAGATATTCTACGGAACTCATCTTTATATACATTTCTCAATAAATAATGAAGATACTTGCCAACTACTACATTGTCTGTAAACTCGTAAATGAAATACGCAGGACTTACAATTCCTTCATACTCAGATACTCCCATGGAACCCTGCCATGCTTTCATTTTGTTAATGACAAGTACCCCTGGTTTGACATATTTATACTTCGATGTATCCTCCGATGTAACATTATGGTTGTCATCCCGACTTTCCTTTGGGATAACTCCAAACTCACGATATACAGACAGTACTTGAACATTGCCCGGATTACGCAGTTCGTTACGTCTTAAATGATATTTTATCTTGTCAATTTTCCAATGTTTTGGAATCATTCCAATCCATTCAATACCACTATCTTTCATTTCGACTTCACGACTAAGACCTTGTGTAACTGCTTCTGTAATTACAGACCTTTTGTACTCCTCAAGAGTTTCAATTTCCGACTGAATATCAGCAACTAAAGAATCTATTTCAGCACATTTGGAATCAAGAAAAAGTGTTATCTTTTTTGCTTCATCAATAGCCGGAAGAAAAAATTTAAAATTCAAAAGCATTGGTAATCTCATGGATGGAACGGTAGATTGTGCACTTCCTTTATCCATCTCGTGTGGGAACAAATTACTTAAATAGTAATGAATGAAATCAGCGTTAAATTTGAAATCAGACAATCTGTACACACGCTGATGTACCGCATATTTTCCATAAACATGATGAAAAATTCGTCCAGCACCTGCCCCATCCCCTGCAACAAGAATTCCTTCCCCATCAAATGTAAATCTATCACAATGTTCAATAATAGGTGATCTCACATAAAATGGATACTGTCCATCAGGATTAGCATTCTGAGTATCTTCATTTCCTGTTTGAACTTCACACAAATATTTCAGTCTCGTTTCCTTCCAACTCTCAGGTACTAATCCTATAGTATCAATTTCGCTATCCTTCATTTCTGACATATCACTACACCTCCCCGAACAGCTTCGCAATACGCTCACTTACTGAATGCTCAAGCTCTGTAAACTTAACTACTAATTCTTCAGACGGAATAAGCTGCTGATATTTATAGAAATATCTTGTGAATGGTATTTCTGCTCCAGTTCTAATTATCGGATTCTTCTTTGTCAAATCTTCCTCCCAAAACCACTTTGCATCCGGCACATGAGGAAGTACTTCTCTCTCCATGTATTCTTCAATTGACTCATCATATTTTACTATCTCTGAATCTTTTGTTGTCTTATCATATATGATATTACCCTTTTTGTCTTTCTGGATTTCAGCCGTCTTATCCATTACAGAAAGTCCATCAAGAATTTTAGCAATCAGCTTCTTGTCAGAAGTCGCATCTTCAAGAGCCTTGATAAGAACCGGTTCAAAATCTGATGGGGATATCCACTTGTTGTCGGACTTCACATCTTTAAGAGCTTTCAAAATCGCATCATATACTGGCTTTGTTTCATAGTACCCTTCCAATTTCTTTTTGTCCTTGCCATTAATCGTAGTTCCCTGTTCTTCCAGTTCTGCAACTTTCGCATCATCCCACAGTGCTTTTAACGCCCCACTCTGCAACATATTCTGAATACTCTCATCAGTAATAGAATAACTACGTTGCAGTGGTTGCATTACCGCATACTCTCTGTAGATAAATTCCGTATTGTCATAGATTTTTACAAGTTCATTCTCCTCGAAATCAGCATACAGCTTTGTAATCTGTGCACGGTCTTCCGGGCTAAACTCATTCTTCTTATTTCCTAACGGTTTTCTCAACTTATGACAGATACCGGATGCATCAATCAACTGAATCTTTCCTTTTCGTTCCTTTCGTTTATTCTTCGACAAAATCCACACATAAGTTGAAATACCTGTATTGTAGAACAAATCCACCGGCATCTGTACAATAGCCTCAATCAAATCATTCTCTAATAACCATTTACGAACCTGAGATTCTCCTGATGCTGTTCCACCGGTAAATAATGGCGAACCATTCTCAATAATTGCAGCTCGACCATTATTATCATCCATCTTGTCTATTGCCGACTGAATAAAGATAAGCTGTGCATCGCCTCCACTCGGAAGCCCTGCTCCCCAGCGACCATCGAAGCCCTTTGCATATTCGTCATTAACTGCCTTCTCCTGTCCTTCTTTTGCATCTTTTCCAGACCATGGAGTTCCAAACGGAGGATTTTCAAGTACAAATCTCATCTTTGTACCTTTGAAGCAGTCTTCCTTAAATGTATCGGCATGACGGAAGTTTTCTGCATTCTGTCCCTTAATCAACATCTCTGCCAAACCAATCGCATATGATACACCGTTATATTCCTGTCCAAAAAGTCTTACATCAGCAGTAGGATTATAATGTTTCAGATAGCTGAATGCCGTTGAAAGCATACCGCCGGTTCCACACGCCTGATCACATACTGTAATAATCTTGCCATCTTCAAAAATATCATCACATCCCTCTGCAATCAGAAGTGAAACACACATCTTGATAATGTCTCGTCCAGTATAATACTGTCCGGCATCCACATTCTGGAAAAATCTTCCGATGAGATTTTCAAAGATATATCCCATTTTGATAGAATCATATGTAGCCGGAGACAAATCAAGTTCTGAAAATGCTTTAACTACTGTATATAAACAACCGCCCTTACTCATTGTCTTAATATGTGATTTGAGATTCAATGTATCTTCGTCATTGAGTAAGCTCTGTACATTCGGTGAAAATGATTCCACATATGCCTTAAAATTGGCTTCAATGTGGTCCGCATCATTACACAGCTCTTTCAATGTAAATTCACTGGTATTATAAAACTGATAGCCGGAAATTCTGTACATTGCTTTCTCCGGATATCCCGGTTTTTTCTTAAACTGGTCTACTACAGCCTGTTTCGTTGGTTCCAATGCACACTCAAGTCTTCTTATGATTGTCATCGGAATAATTACATCTCCATATTTATCAGGCATGTAAACCCCTCTTAACTTATTTGCAATACTCCATATAAAATTTGCTTCTGAAGTAATATCTACAGGGTTATCATCCCATAAAACATCAATGTTGTGGTTTGCCATATCATTCTACCTCCAATGTTATCATTATTATAAATTATTTGCTGTCCATTATTCTGGACTTACTATTTGAATAACTCGATTTTTTCTTCCTTTTTATCGAGTTCGTGCAATAAATCATATACTTTTTTTAACTCAGCATTAATTTCTTTCAGGCTGCGAAGCTGCTCCGTATCTTCATTTTCAAGATACTGTCCAAGCGTCCAGTCCCCAACTTCCAACACTTTTGTGTTAGGCACCAAAAATGAAATGTTCTTTACCGGCTTTTTGTTGTTCAGAATATCCTTTAATACGCACTTATTCTCTTCGGAGATAAATGCATCGTTTCTTCTCTCTCTCTGAATGAGACTTGTAGCATCTACAAAAAGCACATCATCATTTCCTCGTTCAATAACAAGCATTGTTGACTTAATTGATGAACTGGTATGCACCGCCGGAAGATTAATTACTGCTCTAAGCAAGCCTTTTTTGATTATTTTTTCCCTAAAAACACTTAGTGATTTCGTCTGCTTAAAAAGGAAATTCGGTGGAACGATTACAACAAATCTTCCTGTTTCACTTAATGAATCAATAGCTGCTGCCATCAAAAGAGGCTCAGCTTCCCTACAAACAGAGCTATCCATCCATTCTTTTGCTCTCATTCCTTTATATCCGACATGCTCATCATCGCCCATTTTCATTCCAAACGGAATATCCATCACAACCTTGTCCATGTCGCAAGGAGTGTTGATTGCAGCGAAATCTTCAGACATAAATTCATATTCCTTAACATCTGCAATAATCGTATACATTGCAGCAATAGCAAGCGAACTTCTATTAACATCCACTCCCAAAAAGAATATATCCTTTTTCCCTTCAAGACATTTCATAGCAGAATACCCACATCCTACTGTACCATCAAGAACTCTATCTCCGTCTTGAACATCCGTTGCAAGTTTCAAAAGTTCAGAAATTGCATTGCTGGATACAAATTCAGCACCGGTTCTCACTTGTTTATTCAATGAATAAATCAGCCTATTTGCGTATGGGTAGTATCCCTCCTCGTCAACATTAAGCTCTGCTATTATCTGAATTGTTTCTAAAAAAGCTTTCTTCCACATATTATCTTCAATATTCATAGGAAACAATATTTCAAATAGCATACCCGTTTTCAAATGATATGTTTCTTCCAGCATCTCTGCACTTTTCACTAAGACATCAACATCCTCAATGGATGTAGGACGAAATACGGATTTGGTAACTTCCACCAGCCGACTCATATACTTCGCATTTTGACAGGCATTGCTCTCAATCATCTTGCGCAAGCACATAACGTATAGTGTTCTACCAATATACATTCCATCCATCAATCCATAATTTCTCCATGCATTTGATACTTTCCATACAAAATCATCTATCTCTTTCATATTGGCCATCTTACTTTCCTCCCAGCACTGCATCAAGTTTTTCTTTCTCTAATTCTATAACACGAGAAAAAACTTTTTCCTTCTCACATACAATCTTGTAATACTCTGCCACCTGTTCTTGTTCATCCATAGTTAATACTTTAATCTGAACTTCTTTTATCTTACTCATTGTAAGCATAGGAACTGCTGCACCACTTACCTTGCTCAAAACTTGTTTACGATATATCCCGGAGTTCATAAATGCAGTGAGATATTCTGATGATACATCTTTGCTTTTATTTCTGATAATGACACAAAAAGATGTAACAAGTAATCCTGCATCTTCTTCCGCAATATAAGCTACATCATATGGTGTAGACAGTTTCACTACAATATCGCCCTCTTGTGTGAGTTTCTTTTCATCTATTTCAGTTTTGTATTCCATTTCATATAGCTCTCCATGGTCAATCTTTCCATTTTGAATCGCCTTTGGTGGAATTACCGAAACTTTACCAACTACTAATTCATTCTTTTCAGAATTAGCCTCTATGCGGGAAGTAATCTGTCCTCCTACAAAGGTTAATCCTTTTATATCTCCAATTGTTATTTGCTTATCCATATTTATATCCTTTCTTTGCGTGATATATTTTTTTATGTTCTAAACCGGTTCGTAAAAGAATTGGCACGGTACCAGTGCCATTCCTTTTTGATGATATCAATATAACACCTCAAATTCGTTTTGTCAATAACATTTTCATAAATATCTTGCATTATTTTGATATATTTTTCTATGTTCATCTTGCAATGTGGCATATTTCGCACATTTATATTGACACCGAAAGTTATATGTGATATATTTGTATCAAATGTTAGAAATACATCACATTGGAGGCTATAAAAATGAATAAACCGAACAAAGAACCAATGTCTGTCACTAAGCGGTACACCATAAGATACATTATTAATGGCTTATCCTGGCTTTTGTATTCAATAATGAATCTCATGACATATAAGCCTTTGCGAGTTATAGGTGCAGTATTTCTTGTACTGGCATCTATCTGTACATTTATCACAATCTTTGCCAAACAAGAACCTGATGATGAGATGAGCTATGAACATATTTGGGCTGCCAAAAGCATCAGCCTTGAAATAATACTCTGCTCACTAATGTTAGTTGGAATTATATCCATGTTCCTGCCATTCCAATTTAGCAATGCATATGGTTTCTTTGTCGCCGCTTCTCAGATACTTCCCGGATTACTCTTCCTGAAGTATGAAAAGGAGGGGTGCTAATGCCAATACTTAAAACCAGACTCCATGAACTCCGCAAAGAACGTAATATGCAACAAGCCGAGCTTGCAAAACTTGTAGGCGTCCGACGTGAGACCATAGGGAATCTCGAAAATGGCAGATATAATCCATCCCTAAAACTCGCTATGGATATCGCCAAAATATTTAATACTACCGTAGAAGATATCTTTACGTTTGAAGATGACTACGATGAAACACCGTAAAATAATAGAGGACCACTTGTGTCCTCTATCGTTTTATACAGTGCTATAATACAATTTTCCCTCTTTAGCAACAAGTTTTACATCTTCATTATATCTATCTCTCATATCCAATGTTCTATCATTCAGTTGAATATTTTTCTGCAATCTGATATTTACTGCTGCTTCCTTTCCTATGTTCTTGTATTTCCAGCTCTCATTAATCAGTTCAAGAGGTTTATGTATAACTGCATCTATTCCTTGTCTTTCCATACGTGCTTGATCTACATCAATTTTGAACTTCTTTTTGTGATAATTATGCCACTTTTTCAGTTTATCAATTAACCTGCTCTCTGTATCATACATATCTGAATATACAGAATAACACTGTTCCTTAGATATTGCACCTAAATGAAGCGTGTAATTTAAATCAGCAATCATATATAACACCTCAGTTAATGCTTCCTGATACTTTTGCCAAACGGCTACTTCACTCATCAGTTTCTCATATTTTTCAAAAGACTCTCCTTCTTTACTGCTCAAATCTGAAATCGTAACATTGGCTTGATTAAGCAAATCCATACAAGTTGTTTCTAAACTCTGAAGCCTTTGAATTTCTTCCGCTCTCAAATTATTGTCTTCCAATATCTCTGTTTGAAAATCAGATGCTCTTTTTACCTGTGTCATAAGAGTTAATACTTTTCCCTTATATTCTGCCATCTGAAAGTCTGCCAATTTTGAAATACTACTTTTCAAATCAGCCAGTTCAGAATTAATCTGCTTCATATAATACTGTCCGACCACAAGTGCCGCCGCTCCCATAGCTGCATTTGCTACATTCGCAGCTGCAATCTTATTTACTGTACTATCGGCTGACATCCAGTTTGCCTGTCCCGCAATACCCTTTTTATTTCTAAAGAAACCTCTGACTGCGCCCTCCATCTCTTTGGAATTAACTAATTTTGCCCCCGCCGGTAAAATTGCCTGATACACCCCTTGATTTACAAGTTGCACACCCTCTGCAACAGCTACTGCATTGACTCCAGCCTGTGCCAACTGAGGTACTGCGCTGATAATTCTATTGATTACATTATCATCTTTGATTTCTACTAATGATAATTCATTATCATCCAACACATCCGGTAATTGTTCAACCTGTACTTGTAATTCGTTCTTTCTTCCAAACATCTGTAATATTATCTCCTACTATAAATGCCATATATTTTCCGGTTCGCTCTGCCAATGCCATTATTCATTCTCGTTTTGCATATAAATCCTAAAAGGTATTATATTCAAGAGCGATTTTTTCCCAAACCTTCTTCATGCTTTCTATACCATTTACATTCGATAAGCCTCTTGATCCACAGTGTGCTACTCCATAGACTGGTATAGAATTATCATGTGGAAATGTTGCTCTGAAAGGTTCACCTTCTTTGAGTTTTTTTACAAATCCTTTTACAACTTTACCCGAGACCATCTCATAGGTGATTTTTCCAAGACAAATAATAATTTTCGGCTTAACTGCTACAACTAAGTCATTGAATAATTCCTCATCCATTCGCATAAGCGTTTTTGTCATTCCGCCGGATTCCGAGCCTTCTCTATATCCTAACGAATAGTTTGTAAAGAAAAGTCTCATTCCGGGATTGATGCTTGTGATATCTACATTGTCGCCAAAGACCTTAAACAACTCTTTCAGGGTTTTATCCGTCGGACTTATTGAAGATATGTATTTTGCTTCCCTATTTCCAGTCTGTATTTCCCGGATATGTTCTATCACCTCTGGATTTCTATTTGGATTTCCCCAATCTTGCCCAACAAGAAGAATGTCCACACCTCGTTCATCAATATCATCTAACTGAAACCCCTGCCAATATGTCCAAAGATTAATCTGGTTCCCATTTTCCCAAATACTGCAAGGTACATACTGAACTCTTCCATATCCGTATGGTTTTTTTCTTTCTCTTTGTGCTTTGGCTACAACCTCTGCATACTTCATGCTCTAACCTCTTTTACATATATGCTTCACAAAAGAAATCATCATCACACCCTACACATACAGTTACAGAATATATCTTGCCCTCTTCCGTATCAAGAATCTGTACTCCCATATGATGCACTTCTCCAGCATTGATTTTCTTCTGTTCAATTAAATACTCTTCCAATGTTTTATCGTCATTTTGCAGCATTCCTCTTAGAGGATCATCAACAGTAAAATAATAGGTAACATTTGTTGTCTGCTCATAGCACCACATTTCAGATAAATAACTTCTTCCATCTGAAAAGAAGCCCTCTTGTACTCGTAGGCTATCAGGTATATTGTCTCCATGAACAAGCTCAGATGTAATATACACTCTTTTATCCTCAGAAGAATCATTCCCGGCATTTCTTCCTTCTATGATTTTCCATGCCGCATCCAACCACATCGCATATATATCAGATGGGGATTTTTCTTCTCCTATAATGCTTTTAAAATTATTATCAATATCATTTCTGATAAGCAAATGATTTCCGGCTCCCAGATACTCACATTGCCATCCATCCGGAACACTGGAATATTCTCCAAACATACCGGCATCCCATTCTTTCAATACGGGAATCGTATCGGTTAATTCACTGAGATTTACATCACCATACACATAATTACAGTGAAAAATATTTCCACCTGCAGTCACGATACATACTGCTCCCGGTTCACCCATTGCACCACCTTCGGCGATCATAATAAACTGTGCATCCTTAAATGTCTCTTTTTTAAGGTCCGAATTACAAATTTCTAAAATGATTCTTTCCATATGTGTCTCCTTTCCCAATCTGCTTCCTTAAGATATGATTTTGCAAATTTCTCCTATCTTGATTCCCAGTATAATCTTTTAGTTGTCCATTAATAAGGACTTGTTATTACTATGCCTTCACTTGCAAGAACTTTTTCATTTTTTCATTGTTCATTATCATTTTTCATTATTTACCCCATGCTAATCTTCAAATTCTTCTATCAATGCTCTTATCTCAGCCATATTCCTATCTCGAATCTGTTTCTGTTCCTCGGGTGTATATCTATAATAAAATGACGGCGGATATAGTTCAAAACAATGAAACCCTTGACTATGCCATCTTGCATCCATAATGTGCATTCTAATTTCAAATACTATCTTCTCAAAAATCTTCTTTATCATGTCTGAACTCTCCATTCTTACAACTATCCATAAAGTTACAAAAGACAATTATACACCCTTCCTATATTTACGGACATTGTATCATAAAGGTAATAAATTTACTGTAATTTTTCTTGTCTATAATCACATAAAAAATATTGTGAAATCTGTATTGGCAACGTGATTTTTCTATCTGCTGTTTTACTCGTTACAATTTTGTTTAATCGGGGTAATAATTATTCGCTCCGGTTCGAGCATGACTGACACCTTCGTGTCAATATTGAACCCAAAGGCTTTAAGATAATCTCCTTTGAGTGTAAGAGTGGGAACTTGCTTATACTTATAAGCACTTGTTGCATTTACTTTTATTTTTCTTTCCAATGGCAATCCTTTCTACACGTTGCCCAAGTAAAATATAGCATTTAATATCAAAATATGCAATCATGCTCCGGATAGGGTATAACTTTTTTATGTGAAACCTTAATTGGAATCTGTCTGTTCTGCTTTTTTCTCTTTCTCAAAATCCTGCGAAAGTAGAGTTGCATAATTATTTATTAAAGCCCAATATTCATAATCCATATCTCCGTCATGGTCTGTAAGGTCATGTCCCAACAAACCTCTTTCTTCTGAACTGACATTTAATATTGCTGTTTTATTTCCTTTTGCAAACTTCTTGATAATAAAATACTTATATCTATCAATATTTCCATCTACTTCTGAATACAATACATATGCACGCAGAATATCATTGATTCCCTCAGAAGCTTCGATCTCCGGTAACATAATTTGCACATAATTAACTCCGCCTCTCTCAAAGTAATTTACCTCAAAATCATTATCTGCATATGGATATTCAACCTTATCCATATCACACAATTCTTTAAAACTGTCATGAATTAGTTCATGCCCGTTATGTATAAGCAAATTTAGGATTGATTCCTTTTCCTCTTCTGTACCCGTACATAACAACACCGGAAGTAACTGTTCAAATAACTCATATCTTAATTTCTCATACACTGTAAATCCCATGATTATCCATCCTTCCCATTGTATAACTTGTTATAGTTACTTACTTATCATTAGGATATTATAACTGATTTTTCTACTAAGAAAAAGCTATAATATACATATCACTTGTAAGGAGGTATTATCTTGGAAAATAGAGGCAGTATTGAAATTCACTTAAAAGAGCTTCTTGACGAAGCAGGATTAAGCAAAAATAAGTTTTGCCAAAAAGCTGAACTACAGCGTTCCCAGTTAAACGGATACATTAACAATACAATTACCCGACTGGATATTGATGTACTAATCCGAATCTGTCATACGCTTAACTGTTCATTATCAGATTTAATTGAATACCATAAACCAGAATAAAAAAGAACGATACACCCACTGCTATTGTTCTTTTTTTAATTTGCAACTTTTAATGCTATGGTTTCAATAAATTCTTCCGGCGATGGTTTTCTGTTTCCAAACATTTCACCCCATTTAGGATGTTTTTCTCTGGAAGCATATGCAATGTCAATCGCTTTGCATATTTCTTCCCTTACATCTTCTACCTTCTTACCTTCTTGCTCTGCTATATGTATAATAGCACTTTTCCCAGCTCTTTTGTTCATCATACTTACCCTTTCGCATAACTTCTTATAGATAACTTCTTGCACACCTATAAATCTATTTGATACAATCTATAATGTCAAATATTTTTCATCGCAATATTCGACACAATATGCCTCTTATGATTTTTTCATATTATTGCTCTG
>Ga0129313_1000524_pt1 | contig 31687 bp, 28 predicted proteins | sample O1105metagenome_FD_94436 | JGI IMG/M metagenome (GOLD analysis project Ga0129313, IMG submission 94436) | Orangutan group fecal microbial communities from fecal samples from Wisconsin, USA - O1105 metagenome | ecosystem: Host-associated > Mammals > Digestive system > Large intestine > Fecal...
ACGGGAGCCAGTGTTCCGGACATTGCCCTGCTGCCGAGGCTTGCAGTCTTTTTTGGTGTTACAATTGATGAATTGTTCAGGATGCCAAATGAGGCGGAATTCGAGCGCATAGAAAATATGTTTTGGCAGGAGAGACGCATTAACCCTGAGACTTTTGAACATGCGGTGAAATTTCTGCAGAATGTATTGAGAGATGCTCCGGACAATGTGCGGGCATACAGTTGCCTGGCATATCTGTACAATCACAGAGCGCACAGCGACCATGAGACAGCAAGCGGTTATGCGAAAAAGGTACTGGAACTTGCACCGGATGAGAAAACGGGATGGGTGGCATTTTTGGAAGCCAACAATGGAGTGTGCGGAGATGAATGGTATGACAATCACTTCGAGGTTATCCGGTACTTTAAGGACTTCTTGAAGAAAAATCCGGGAAACTATCAGGGATTGTATGCCATTATTGAAAACCTTCTGGCGGATGAACGGTATGATGAGGCTGTTCCTTATATTGAACAGATTCGTACTGTGGCAAAGAACCAACAGTATGAAGTGTATATGAGTGATGTTATGTTTGGCAGAGGGGAGACGGAAAAGGGGCTTGAGTACTTAAATAGTGCTGTGGAACACTATCCCGACCGTTGGCAGAGTTACTGTGACAGGGCGGATCGATTCAGAAAGTTGGGCAGATATGAGGAAGCACTGTCAGATTATGAGAAATGCTTTACTATGCAGGAAGCACCGAGAATTTGGGACGGTCTGGCTTCCATGGCTCAGGTGCACGAGCTGCTGGGAGACTTGGATAGTGCTATTGAGGACAGAAAGCGCATTATCAAGTGTCTGCGGGAGGAATACAATACCGTTTCGGGAGAGGGAGTAGAGCAGCATAAAAGAGAGATAGAGCGATTGAAACAGATGAAGTTGGCGGAGGGCTGACGGAGGCGGAGCGAACCCCGTGCGGGAAATATTTCCTGTACGGGGATTTTTGCGCTGCACGGTTTACTTTTTAGCTCACGGGCGATAAAATAGAAACAAGTATGGAATGCTATAGGGTAAGAATTCTGATAAAATGGAGTAGAAATTTTGACAAACTCGGGAACAGATATAAAGAGAATTTCATCTCTGGCGGAACAGATTATGGCTCTGGCACATGACGACATCCTGATGCATCTGCGTTTTTTTGACATGGCACTGTCTCAGCTGCGCCGCAGGGAGCGGCAGAACATGGGGTGCTTTGCCACAGACGGACAGACCTTGTTTTATGACCCGGTTTATGTGCTGAAGTGTTATCGGGAGAATCCGAAGTATGTGACAAGGGTCTATCTGCATATGCTTCTGCATTGTATTTTTTTCCACAGTTTTCAGTACGACAGACTGGATACGGATAGCTGGGACATGGCTGCCGATATCGCGGTGGAGAATGTGATTATTGACATGCAACTGCCCGGTGCGGCATTGGAACAGGACGGGGATGCCGCCAGAAAGCTGAAAATACTGCGGGAGGACATAGGACCGCTGACGGCAGAGAGGATTTACCGGTATTTTCGTCACAATCCCATGACACCCGGGGAAAAGAAGGATTTGCAGAGATTGTTTTGCAGGGACATCCATTCCCTGTGGAAGCCGGCAGAACAGTTGGAAATTACAAGAGAGCAGTGGAGGAAAATCAGCGAGCGGGTGAAGGCGGACTTAAAATCCTTTACCAAAGCAAAGTCAGGTGCGGAAACATTACAGAAAAATCTGGAGGAGACTACCCGAGACCGATATGATTACAGTGAAATTCTGCGTAAGTTTACGGTGATGGGGGAGGATATCACCGTAAACGATGATGAGTTCGACTATATTTATTACACTTACGGTTTGGAGCATTACGGGAATCTGCCGTTGATAGAGCCGCTGGAATACAAGGAAATCAATAAGGTACGGGAGTTTGTCATAGCCATTGACACTTCTGCTTCCTGTCGCGGTCCCATTGTAAAGGCTTTTCTGCAAAAGACCTACTCTATCTTAAAGGGTAGCGAGAATTTCTTTCATAAGATTAATGTACACATAATTCAGTGTGACAATGAGGTGCAGAGTGATACTAAGATTACCTGTGATGATGACTTTGAGGCTTTTATGAAATACGGGAAGTTGAACGGTTTCGGAGCTACGGATTTCCGTCCTGTGTTTCAGTATGTGGAACAGTTGCAAGAGCGCGGAGAGTTCGAGAACCTGAAAGGCTTAATTTATTTTACCGACGGATACGGTATTTACCCGGAGCGAATGCCGGATTACCGGGTGATTTTTGCATTCCTGGACGAGGATGAGAACCGGGGGCCGGTGCCGCCTTGGAGCATGAAGGTGATTTTGGAGAGCGACGTGCTGGAGGATGAGGAAGAAGCGGGAAGGCGGTCAGATCTTCAGCAGAATAATTGCAACGATGAAAATCTGATGGACGAGAATCTGAAAGAGGGAAATCGCAAGGGCGAAAATCCGTAATGATGAAGAACATGCAGTCTGAACAGAAGGAAAACAGAACAACGGGAGAAACACGATGAATATAAAACAGGCAAAGGAATACATCAAAAATTCGGTAAATCTGTATTTGAAAAAGGACGATTTCGGGGAATACAGAGTATCTGTGGTACGGCAGCGCCCCATCTTCCTGCTGGGCGCACCGGGCATCGGAAAGACCGCCATCATGGAACAGATAGCCCAGGAGATGGGTATTGCACTGGTGGCTTATTCCATGACTCACCACACCAGACAGTCTGCGCTGGGGCTTCCTTTTATTACAGAGAAAACCTACGGCGGCGAAAAGCTCAGCGTATCCGAATATACCATGAGTGAAATTATTGCTTCCGTCTATGACACTATGGAGAGCAGCGGCATGAAGGAAGGAATTCTGTTTTTGGATGAAATCAACTGTGTATCAGAGACCCTGGCTCCGTCCATGCTGCAGTTTTTACAGTACAAGGTTTTCGGGCGGCACAGGGTGCCGGAGGGATGGGTCATTGTGACTGCGGGAAATCCGCCGGAATATAATAAATCCGTGCGGGAGTTCGATGTGGTAACGCTGGACCGTCTGAAGGTACTGGAGGTGGAGCCGGATTACCGTATCTGGAAGGAATATGCGGTGGAGAAGCGGATTCACAATGCCATCATTAATTATCTGGATCTGAAAAAAGAGCATTTTTATTGTATGGAAATGACCACAAAAGGCAGAAGCTATGTGACGGCCAGAGGCTGGGAGGATTTGTCGGAGATTTTAACTTTATATGAGGATGAGCAGCTGACGGTAGACGAAACCCTGGTAGGGCAGTATCTGCGCAATGAAAAGGTGGTAAAGGAGTTCACAGCCTACTATGATTTGTACAACAAATATAAGCGCGACTATCGCATCGGGGACATTTTGAGCGGCAACCCGTCCGTACAGGCAATCGCCAGGGCAAAGGAGGCAGCTTTTGACGAGAGGCTGTCTCTGCTTGGTATGCTGTTGGACAAGGTGCAGGCAGATATGAAGAGTATCATGGAACAGGCCGCTTTTTTAACCGATTTGAAGAACCCGCTGAAAGCAATCGGGGATACAGCGGAGGAGAACAGTGTGGAGCAGATTTTATCTGTACTGGAAAAACAGGCGGAGGGTCGTAAAAAGCTGTTGGATAATCTGCAGCACGCCGGCGCTCTTTCTGAGGCAGACAGGAAAAAGCACCGCAGTGTGGTACGTTTTCTGGAGGAAGCAAGAAAGGAGCTGTACACGGGAGAAGCAGCTACAGGGGCGGAGGCATATGGATTCCTGAAGGGCAAATACGGTGCTCTTGTGGCCCGCATGAGGCAGGAGACGGAAAATGTACAGGGAGAGTTGCATGCACTGTTTACCTTTGCGGAAGAAGCTTTTGACAAGGGAAACGAAATGCTGATTCTGGTCACGGAGCTGACTGTAAACACAGCTTCTGCGCAGTTTATCGCAACCTTCGGAAGCCCGGATTATAAGCGGCATAACGAGGAATTGATGCTCTCGGAGCGCAGCGATGATATCAAGGCGCAGATTGCGGAACTGAAATTGGATTAAGGGTGAATGATTTTATGCAGGAGAAGGAACTGGAGATCGCGGGCGGCAGCCTGTATTACGAGATAAAGGACCAAAAAGCCGGAATTACACGTTTTCAGGGACTTGCATCTGAGGTATGTATACCGGATGTACTGGAAGGGTGCCCTGTGACAACGCTTGGAAAAAAGGCGTTCTTAAGCAAAAAGAATCTTCGTCGGGTCATTCTGCCGGAGACAATGGATGAGGTGGGTGACTGGGCTTTTGCCTACTGCGACAGTCTGACGGAGGTAAGGATTCCCGGGAAAGATATCCGGTTCGGTAAATCGGTGTTCCTGGAGTGTAAGGAACTGAAAAGAATATCGGAGCGGGAGAACGGGGGCAATCCGGACTTTCAGCCGGAACTTCTGGCTGCTGCAGTAAAGGATTTTGAAGCATATTACCTGTTGGATATTCCGGCGGTGGGAAGCAAAGAATGGCTGGATAAGTGGGATTCCAGGCTGGCAGCGGTATTGGGCGCGTCGGACAAAGAGGGCTATTCCAAACAGGTCCTCTGCGGGGAAGAAGATTATGGAAGTACCGATTTGACGGCATATGTCAGCAGCAGACGAAAGAAAAAGGTAAGGCTGTCACTGCTGCGCCTCTTGTTTCCCCGGGGGCTTTCGCAGCCGTTCAGGAAAGAATTGGAGCAATATCTTCTGGCACACACCAAGGGGGGCGAGAGCGAGGAGACCTGGCAGGTCATTTGGAAGGAATATGGAAACGACAGGGCATATTACAGCCTGTTTGCGGAGCTTGGTTGTGTGAACACAGAGAATCTGGGCGATATACTGGGAGATATCGGAGGAGATTTGCCGGAGATGAAGGCTTATTTTCTGCGGTATTGCGAGAAAAAGCTGGAAAGCCGGAGTTTTTTCGATGATTTGGAATTATAGACGGAGAGTAATTCTTAATTTTCAGATTGGTATTTTCTTAATTCGGCGTTATAAAGTTGAATGGGAAGGTAAATTTTGATATACTGTGCAAGAATGTTAATGCGTTGGGCGGGACCGTGGCTTGCTGAACGCATACAAAAAGGAAAGGCAGAGGGAGTTTGAGTATGACATTATCGCAGGCAAAGCAAAAGCTGGAAAAATACGGACAGGAGCATGTGCTGAAGTATTTTGACGAGCTGAATGAACAGGAAAAGGAGGCGCTTCTGACCCAGATAGAGACAACGGATATGAGTATTCTGGAGTCCTGTAAGCACCGTGAGGAGCTGGCACAGAAGGGCGTGATTACACCGCTGGCAGCCATGCAGCTGACGGAGATAGAGGAAAACAGAGAACTTTTTACGGCAACCGGGCTTGAGGCAATCAAAGCCGGAAAGGTGGGAGCGGTGCTGTTGGCCGGGGGCATGGGAACCAGACTGGGTTCCGACAACCCCAAGGGTATGTACAACGTTGGACTGACAAGAGAACTTTACATATTTGAGTGTCTTGTGAACAATATGCTGGATGTGGTGCGTCAGGCAGGTGCGTGGTTTCATTTATTCATTATGACCAGTGACAAGAATCATGAGTCTACCGTTCATTTTTTGGAGGAACACAATTTCTTCGGCTATAAAGCGGAATATGTACATTTCTTCATACAGGAGATGGCAGCGGCTACGGATTACGACGGAAAAATCTATCTGGAGGAGAAGGGAAAGCTTTCAACGTCTCCCAACGGCAACGGTGGTTGGTTTATTTCCATGAAGAACGCGGGACTTCTGGAATTGGTACAGAAGGAAGGGATTGAGTGGCTGAACGTGTTCGCCGTAGACAATGTGTTGCAGAGGATTGCAGACCCCTGTTTTGTGGGAGCTACCATTCAGAAAAATTGTGCGGTAGGTGCCAAGGTGGTGCGCAAAAACGCACCGGACGAGAAGGTGGGTGTCATGTGCCTTGAGGACGGCAGACCTTCTATTGTGGAGTATTACGAGCTGACAGAGGAAATGATGAACGCGAAGGATGCAAACGGCGACCCGGCATATTACTTCGGCGTGATTTTGAATTATTTGTTCCGCGTGCAGGATTTGTTTGAAATATTGGAGAACAGTCTGCCCCTGCATATTGTAGAAAAGAAGATACCTTATCTGAATCAGGACGGTGAACTTGTGAAGCCCGAGACACCAAACGGTTTTAAGTTTGAGAATCTGGTGCTGGATATGATTCACCAGATGAAGAGTTGTCTGCCTTTTGAGGTAGTACGCGAAAAAGAATTTGCCCCGATTAAAAACAAGACGGGTGTGGATTCGGTAGAGAGTGCCAGAGAACTGCTGAAAAAGAATGGCGTTACACTGTAATTAACATTTCGACAGATTCTCATAACAAATGAGCATTGAGATGTACGGCTTTTTCCGTTATCGTTAGAGATAACAGAAAACAAAAACAAGGAGGCAGAAACGATGAAGATTTTGGTGACAGGGGGCGCCGGATTTATCGGCAGTCACACGGTTGTAGAGTTACAACAGGCAGGTTATGATGTAGTGGTTCTTGACAATCTTTGTAATGCCAGCGAAAAGTCTTTGCAGCGTGTGGAGGCAATCACGGGAAAGAAGGTTCCTTTTTACAAAGCCGATATTCTTGACAGGGAGGCGCTGGAAGAAATCTTCTCCGAGGAGTCAATTGACGCCGTGATTCATTTCGCAGGTCTTAAGGCTGTTGGCGAGTCTGTGAGGAAGCCTTGGGAGTACTACGAGAACAATATTGCAGGCACCCTGACCCTGGTGGACGTGATGCGAAAGCATGGCGTAAAGAACATCATCTTTTCTTCCAGTGCCACGGTATACGGCAATCCTGCGTTCATTCCCATCACAGAGGAATGCCCCAAGGGACAGTGCACCAACCCCTACGGCTGGACCAAGTCCATGTTGGAGCAGATTTTATCGGATATTCAGAAGGCAGATCCGGAATGGAATGTAATCCTGCTTCGCTACTTTAATCCCATCGGAGCACATAAGAGCGGAACCATGGGAGAGAACCCTAACGGAATTCCCAATAACCTGATGCCTTACATTACTCAGGTTGCTGTGGGCAAGCTGAAGGAGCTGGGAGTGTTCGGAAACGACTATGACACACCCGACGGAACCGGTGTCCGCGACTATATCCACGTGGTAGACTTGGCAATCGGTCATGTGAAGGCTTTGAAGAAGATTGAAGAGAAGGCGGGGCTTAAAATTTACAATCTGGGCACGGGCGTAGGCTACAGCGTGCTGGATATTGTGAAAAATTTTGAGGAAGCTACCGGAGTGAAAATCCCTTATGTCATCAAGGACAGAAGACCCGGAGACATCGCCACCTGCTATGCGGATGCAAGTCTTGCAAAGAAGGAGCTGGGCTGGGAAGCACAGTACGGTATCAGGGAGATGTGTGCGGATTCCTGGAGATGGCAAAAAAACAATCCAAACGGATATGACGACTAGATTAAGATATAAATGCCGACCGTGCAATTGCGGTCGGCATTTTTAATCTTCCTCGATAATCTGAATTTCCAGATAGTCAAAGTCGATGCTGTCTATGAAGTTGTCCTGGGTAAAGCGCGCCTTTCGGTGACGCTTGAATTCTGCTACGGTTTTGTCCAGCCAGATAGGCTTGCTTAAATCAAATTGAAGGCATACCTTGTCCAGAGCACGAAAAACCTTGTGGGTACGTGTGTCCTCACTCCCATCCTCAATAACGACATCCTGCAGCATATGATTGTCTTTGAATGTTTTTGCCCATAAACGAAACATATTCTTTCATCCTTTCGTCCCTATCTTAATTGATTTTGTGTTTCAGCGCAAGGGTTTTGATGCAGATAAGGCAAAGACACGGATTTTGTTAAAAAAAGATTAATTCTTTTTGAATATACTGCATTTTTGAACATATATATGGTAAAATGTATGCGAGTAAGAACCGGGCGGCGCGCGAGCGGTATTCGGTTTTCATCGCGATAACGAGTAAACAGTCTGCAGAGCAGACAACCGAGCGACTTGATGAAGGAGTAAGAATGGAACTGAAGGCAGACAACGGAGAGGGAATCGACAGCTGGAAAGAGGTAACGCTGATTTACAGTGCGGCACTCCGGCAGATTGAGACAAAGATGGAAATACTCAATGATGAATTTCAACATGTACATCAGTACAATCCTATTGAGCATATCAAGGCCCGCATCAAAACCCCCGAGAGCATCGTAAAAAAGCTGAAGAGGAACGGCTATGAGTCCACCATAGACAATATGGTAAAGTACATAAACGACATCGCAGGTATCCGCATAATTTGTTCCTTTACCTCGGATATCTACCGCATTGCGGATATGATCAGTGAACAGAGGGACATCAAGGTGATTGCAGTGAAGGACTACATTACCTTCCCCAAGGCCAGCGGATACAAAAGCTATCATATGATTGTGACCGTACCTGTATATTTGTCCGACAGAACGGTAGACACGAAGGTGGAAATACAAATCAGAACGGTAGCCATGGATTTCTGGGCAAGCCTGGAGCATAAGATTCACTATAAATTTGAGGGAGATGCGCCGGAGCACATTAAGAGCGAGCTGGTGGAATGTGCCAAAATGGTATCCGATTTGGACGCGAGGATGCTGTCGCTGAATGAAGAAATTCTGGCAATCAGCCGGGAGAGAGAAAAGAACGAGGACATGTAGAACGGCAAAAAAAGAGACCGGCAGTATACTGCAGAGTCTCTTTTTTAGTAGCAACAGCAATATGGGCTGTCCACAGCCGGTAAATCATAAATCCCGTAAAATGAGGAGTGCCCAGGCACTTTTCAGCACCTGGGCTATTATGAAAAAATTTATCTTAATCGCTTCGCTTAATGTAAGTAAAGTATAGCAATTAATTATGAACAAAGTATGAACACGATGTAAATAGTTGGTGAATGTTACAAAAACTTTAAAAAGGAGAATAAACAAATGTACAATTTGCACAAAAGTTTATTCGGTTGACTTTGAGTTGTAATATGACGGAAAAAATGATAGAATAAGAGAAAGATATCAATACAGAACGCAACAGAATACAATACAGATGTCCGGGGAACCGGCGACTTCGGAGGAACACAGATGGACATGTTTATGGACAAACTGGCACAAAAATTGAACGCACAGGAAATTATCAGAGCAAATGCGGCAGCGGATGCTGAGGAGATGAATAAGCTAAAGAATCAGATAGCGGAATACAATGACTGCCTGACTAAACTGCAGAAATTGATTGAAGAGGGAACAGCCGCACTTCAAAATGCGGAGGCAGGCAGTGAGGATATCCATCGCATTACTGAGGAAGCAATCGGAAAGATTCAGGCGATTCAGCAGAATAACGCGGGGCTGGAACAGGTGAGCGGACAGCTTACCGAGAGACTGGAACACTTGGAAACCGAAATGGGTAAGAAGCTGGAGGAAGTCAGCCGTCAGCTTGGTTCGCTTTCCGAGGAGGGATTGGCAGAAAAATTTGCAGCTGTGGACGAAAATACACACAAAGAGTGTGTAAAGGTATACCGCAATGTGCAGGCTGTTGTAGTTGAGGAAAGCGGGAAGCAGACGGAAGCAGCCGAAAATGTTTCTAAGACAGTAAATGCTTTGGGCGGCAAGGTGAGTGCGATTCTGGGTATATCCGTTGCTGCACTGGTATTCTCTCTTGCAGGTGTTGTTTTACAGATATTGAATGCGCTGAATATTCAGCTTTTTTAAATTAAGAGGTGTTGTAATGGCAAAGCAACTTTGGAAACCGGGAAATATGCTGTATCCGCTGCCTGTAGTGATGGTAAGTCTGGCTGACAGGGACGGAAAGCCGAATATTATTACCATTGCATGGGCGGGGACAATCTGTACAAATCCTCCTATGGTCAGCATTTCGGTGCGCCCTGAAAGATATTCCTATCCTATACTGAAGGATACAGGTGAGTTCGTCATTAATCTGACAACGAAGGAGCTTGCTTATGCTACGGATTACTGTGGTATAAAAAGCGGGCGGGATGTGGATAAATTTAAGGAGATGAACTTGACACCTCTTCCGGGAGAACAGGTGAAGGCGCCGTTAATCGGCGAGAGCCCGGTAAATATCGAGTGCAAGGTTCGCCGGATTATGCCATTGGGTTCTCACGATATGTTTATTGCGGATGTTGTGGCTGTCCATGCAGATGAAAAATATATGGATGAACAACACAAGTTTCATCTGGAAAAAGCAGAACCTATCGTATATTCCCATGGAGCATACCTTGTCTGCGGAGAGCAGCTGGGCTCCTTCGGGTACAGTGTGAAAAGTGTGAAAAGAGAAGAATCGCAAGGAAAGTGATCCTTTTCATAAATTGTCTGCGCCGTCGCGGGGGGAGCTTAAAAGGCTTCCCCTTTTTATGGCATTATCACCGTATTTCCCACGAATTTTATCCAGTGCCGCATCCAACTTTTGCTGTTTCTCGGAGACGGGGGAGGAATAGTCAAAGAGACTGAGCTGCACAGGCTCGTTCTCTTCGGACAACTTACCGGTGCGAATCCCCAGAAGGCGTATGGGTGTACCGTTCCACAGTTCATCAAACAGGATGCAAGCTGTCTGATAAATGACATCTGTGGAAGCGGTAGACTGATTCAGCATCATCTGATGAGACACAGATTGAAAGGTATTGTATTTTATTTCCGTGCATACAAGACCGGCCTTGCAGTGTGAGGCGCGGAGGCGTCTGCCTACGGATTCCGACAATTCCAGAAGAATTTTTGCAGCGGCATCTCTTGTAACGGCATCGGCGGTCAGGGTAGTGGAATTGCCGATGCCCTTCATTTCGGCAGGTTCGGAAAGCACAGAGGAGTTGTCTATGCCATTGGCGTAGTTCCAAAGCATTATGCCGTGGCTTTTCATGTGGGATGCGAGAATGGAGGGGGTTGCCTGAGCCAGGTCGCCTATGGTGAGAATCCCCAACTTATGCAGCGTATCTACACTGGAGCGACCGCAGAGAAAGAGCCTGGACACGGGAAGCGGCCAAAGCTTATCTTTGATTTCACGGACATAAAGAGTGTGTACCAGATTCGGCTTCTCGAAATCGGATGCCATTTTTGCCAGTACTTTTCTGTCGGAAATTCCGACATTTACGGTGAAGCCGAATTTTTTACAGACGGTGTCCTTAATGAATACTGCAGCCTGCTCCGGGGATGAATATTTTGAGGAAATGGGGGAATAATCCATATAGCATTCGTCAATACTGACCTGTTCTATGTCGGGGCAGATGCTGCTTAAGTAGTCCATCAGTTCCCGGCTGCGGCGGTGATACAGTTCTTGATCGGGAGCCACTGTGACCAGAGAGGGACATTTTCGGAATGCGTTGACAACAGGTTCACCCGTGGTGATGCCGAAGCGTTTTGCGGGTATGGATTTTGCCAGTACTACACCGTGGCGTGTGCTCATGTCGCCACCCACAATAGACGGAATCAGACGCAAATCGGTTTCGCTGCCGGCTTCCAGCTGCGCCAGTGCGGACCAGCTCAAGAAGGCGGAATTCACATCAATATGAAAAATGATACGGCTGTCCATAGGCACCTCCGGGAATTGCATCTTTGTTGTTATATTTACTATATCCTTTGAAAACTGACTTTACAAGCCCCGAAAATGCTGTTAGAATAACTTTGTTACAAAATTATTAACTCATAGTGGAAGAACGATGAAAAAGAGAAAGAGCAATCATAAAAAGTACAGGTTTACATATATTAAAACTACACTGTTCACCTTGTTTATCTGTCTGCTGTTCGTAAAGGGTTACATACCCTTTGAAAAGACCGGGGAGAATTTTTTCCATGTTTTGCTGAACGGGCAGGAAGTGGGAATTGTAGGAGACAGAGAGAGCGCTGAGCGGATATTGATTGAAGCCCGGAGGAACATTGCGTCCGGGAGTGATGAACTGGTATTGATGGAAGCTGAACTGGCAGTACAGGGTGAAGAAGTGCTGTGGGGTGTGGTAGATGACGAGAAGGATATACGCGATAAAATGGAGACGGTGCTTCGCGGAGGCATTATACAAACCATGTATCGCTCTTATACCTTGAAAATAAACGATTTTATCATCAACCTGGCCAGCCTGGATGAGGTGGTACAACTGTTGCAATCTGCCATTGACAAGTACGACAGCGAGGGAAAGTTTTCGGTGGAGCTGGTCTATGATACGGACAGAGAGTTCAGCGTGCTGGCTACCAGCGTGATTGAGACTGCACTTCAGGAGAACATACCGGAAAAAGATTATTCCCGGGGCGGTGTGGCGAGCGTACTTTGGGAAATGAGACAGGATGAGGATTTACTGCCCGAGGCGGGCTTTGAGGACTATGAACTGGGAATTATGTCTATGGATTTTGCTGAGAAGGTGGAGGTTGTGGAAGCATATCTTCCGGAAAGCAGGCTTACTTCTCTGGAGGAAGCCGTTAATCTCGTCATCATGGAGCAGGAAACCGCAAGCGTCTATGAGGTGGTGCAGGGAGATACTCTGTCCGAAATCGCAATTAAAGTAAATATTCCCATAGACAAGATTGTTGAGATGAACGATAGTCTTATTGATGAGACTACAACCCTGCATATCGGTCAGGAACTGGTGATTACGGTACCGGAGCCGATACTTTCCGTTACCAGGGTGGAACAGAATTACTATGAAGAGATTTATGATGCTGAAGTTGTTATAATTAATGTGGACGATTGGTATACCACAAAAACGGAAATTCTTCAGCAGCCATCTGCCGGTTTCCGCAAGGTAGTGGCGGATGTCTCCTTTGTCAACGACAAGGAAGTTTCCAGAGAGATACTGAAGGAAGAAATTGTCATGGAGGCGGTTCCCAAGATTATGAAGCGGGGAACCAAGATACCGCCTACCTATATTAAACCTATTTCCGGCGGGCGCGTAACCTCTAACTTCGGAAAACGTAAAGCACCTAAGAAGGGAGCCAGCACCTACCATAAGGGTGTAGACTGGGCAACTCCTACGGGAACACCCGTCTATGCTTCCTGTGGAGGTACGGTGGCAAAAGCAGGTTGGGGAAGCGGCTACGGCTATGTGATTTATATCAACCATGAGGATGGCAAGCAGACCAGGTACGCACATCTGAGCAAAGTACTTGTTTCTGTGGGACAGAGTGTGAAGCAGGGCGATAAGATTGCGCTGAGCGGAAACACAGGTGTCAGCACGGGTCCCCATCTGCACTTTGAGATACTGGTAAACGGCGTACGGGTAGACCCCTTCAAATATGTGCCCAGATAGGCGGGATAACAGGGGAATGTGCGTTCGGTTTACAAGCACATTGTTTTATGGTAAAATCAACCTTAAGAAAATATTAAGGTTTTTCAAAAATTGAATGTCGACCTTAGACAGAGGTATAGATAGATGGAACAATACGCAATCAAAGGCGGTAATCCGTTAGTGGGTGATGTGGAAATAGGAGGCGCGAAGAATGCGGCGCTTCCTATTCTTGCTGCGTCCACTATGACGGATGAGACAATATATATTGAAAACATGCCGGATGTAAGGGATATCAACGTGCTTCTGGAAGCCATGGAGAACATCGGTGTTTGTGTGAAACGGACAGACAGGCATAAAGCAGTATTGAATGCCGGAAACATCAGCAATTTGGTGCTGGAAGATGAAGCGTTGAAAAAAATCAGGTCTTCATATTACCTGGTGGGTGCTTTGCTCGGGAAATATAAGCATGCTGAGGTTGTGCTCCCGGGAGGCTGTGATATAGGTTCGCGTCCCATTGATCAGCATATTAAAGGATTTCGGGCGCTGGGTGCTACGGTGACAATCGAGCACGGACTTATCAAGGCAAAGGCAGAGCGACTTGTAGGAAATCATATTTATATGGATGTATCCAGCGTGGGCGCTACCATTAATGTCATGATGGCAGCCACTATGGCTGAAGGGATGACGATTATTGAGAATGCCGCTAAGGAGCCCCATGTGGTAGACTTGGCGAATTTCCTGAACAGCATGGGCGCAAATATTAAAGGCGCCGGAACAGATGTGATTCGTATCAAGGGTGTAACAAAGCTGCATGGAACAGAGTACACTGTTATTCCCGACCAGATTGAGGCAGGAACCTTTATGTTTGCAGCCGCGGTGACAAAGGGTGACGTGACTGTGAAGAATGTGATTCCGAAGCATTTGGAATCCATTACCGCAAAACTTTTGGAAATAGGCTGTGAGGTGGAGGAGACGGATGATTGTATCCGGGTGGTTGCGTCGAAGCCTCTGCAGCATACACATGTAAAGACACTTCCCTATCCCGGTTTCCCTACGGATATGCAGCCGCAGATTGCGGTAGCGCTGGGCTTGTCGGAAGGAACCAGCATTGTCACAGAGAGCATTTTTGAAAACCGATTCAAATATGTGGACGAGCTGACAAGAATGGGAGCCAGCATTAAGGTGGAAGGAAATACTGCCATCATCACCGGCGTAGAGAAATATACGGGGGCAAGCATTTCTGCTCCTGATTTGCGTGCAGGTGCTGCTTTGGTGATTGCCGCTCTGGCGGCGGAGGGTACATCCTCCGTGGATGATATCAAGTATATTCAGCGTGGTTATGAGGATTTCCACCTGAAACTTCAGGGGTTGGGCGCACAGATTGAATTGGTGCAGACCGAGAAGGATTTCAGAAAGTTTAAATTGAAAACAGGCTGAGAAAAAATGACTGTTGACAGGAGACGACATTCATAGTAAGGTGTAGATAGAAAATTTCATAGAATTTCTCTTATTCAGAGCTGGTGGAGATACATAGGATCGATGAAGCCACGGCAACCCCCGTTTGGGAAGGTGCCTCCCTGAGCGAATTTAATCGAACAATAAGAGGATTGAATATCGAAAGATTTGAAGTCCGCTTATTTTATAAGCGGACTTTCTTTTAGCAGTTCAGCAAGGCTGGCAAGTAACTGATTAACTCTGAGACAAAAAGAAAGGAAAGAGACATATGGAAAAACATTTATTTACTTCCGAATCCGTGACAGAAGGACATCCCGATAAACTGTGTGATGCCGTTTCCGATGCTATTCTGGATGCCTGCATAGAACAGGATCCCATGAGCCGCGTAGCATGTGAGACAGCGAGCTGTACCGGTTTTGTTCTGGTGACCGGCGAGATTACTACAAAGGCGAATTTGGATATCCCCGGCATTGTGCGAAAAACAGTGAATGAGATTGGATATAACAGTTCCAAGGTAGGCTTCGACGGAAATACATGTGCTGTCATGGTGGCGCTGGACAAGCAGTCGCCGGACATTGCCATGGGTGTGGACAAAGCCCTTGAGGCAAGGGAATCCAAGATGAGTGATGAACAGATTGAGGCCATCGGCGCAGGAGATCAGGGAATGATGTTCGGCTATGCCACAAACGAGACTCCCGAGCTCATGCCTTATCCTATCTCTCTGGCTCATAAGCTGACCAGACAGTTGACAAAAGTTCGCAAGGACGGTACTCTCGACTATCTGCGCCCGGACGGAAAGAGTCAGGTCTCTGTGGAGTATGACGAGAGCGGAAAACCGATTCGCCTGGAGGCGGTGGTACTTTCTACTCAGCACGACGAGGAAGTATCTCAGGAGCAGATTCACGCAGATATCAAAAAGTATGTGTTTGACCCCGTGCTTCCCGAGGAACTCGTTGATGAAAATACCAAGTTCTTTATCAATCCCACCGGACGTTTTGTTATCGGTGGCCCTCAGGGGGATGCGGGACTTACCGGGCGTAAGATTATTGTGGATACCTACGGCGGATATGCCCGCCACGGCGGCGGCGCTTTCTCCGGAAAGGACTGCACAAAGGTTGACAGAAGTGCAGCCTACGCGGCAAGATATGTGGCAAAGAATATTGTGGCAGCAGGGCTTGCGGAAAAGTGTGAGATTCAGCTGTCCTACGCAATCGGTGTGGCGCAGCCCACCTCTATCATGGTGGATACCTTCGGCACCGGAAAGCTGAGTGATGAAAAACTGGTGGAAATTGTACGTGAGAACTTCGATCTGCGTCCCGCCGGAATTATCAAGATGCTGGATTTGCGCAGACCCATTTACAGGCAGACTGCCGCATACGGTCATTTCGGACGCGACGATATCTCTCTTCCCTGGGAGGCAGTCGACAAGGCAGAGAGCCTGAAGAAGTATTTGCAGTAACAGTTTAGCAGGAGACGAAAGTCTGATTCACGCTTGTTGGGGAAAATTTCCTTAACAAGCGTTTTTTTTCGGGAGGATATTTTTACAGTGATGAGAAAGCCGGCGGAGTGAACGTGGGCAGTGCTGTCGGAAACAGTATATTTGGCTCAATCCTCCACTTTACAAATTCCGCTGTTTTCAGTATATTGGAATGGTAGAGTTACAGGAAAGGGAGCAGAGTTATGGCATTTGCACATCTTCATGTTCATACGGAATATTCTCTTCTGGACGGTTCCAACAAAATAAAAGAATATGTAGCGCGGGTGAAACAGCTGGGAATGAACAGTGCAGCCATTACGGATCACGGCGTCATGTACGGTGTGATTGATTTTTACCGTGCTGCAAGGGCAGAGGGTATTAAGCCTATTTTGGGCTGTGAGGTCTATGTGGCTCCCAACTCCAGATTTGACAAGGAACTTACCGGCGGCGAGGACAGATATTATCATCTGGTTCTTCTGGCAGAGAATAATACCGGATATGCAAATCTGGTAAAAATTGTGAGCAAAGGCTTTACGGAGGGTTATTACTATAAACCCCGTGTGGATATGGAGGTATTAAATCAGTTCCATGAGGGCATTATTGCACTGTCTGCCTGCCTGGCAGGTGAAGTGCAGAGATATATTGTCAAGGGACTGCCTGACGAAGCCAGAAAGGCTGCAAGAAAGTATGAAGCCTGCTTCGGAAAAGGGAACTATTTTCTGGAATTGCAGGATCATGGTATTCCGGAGCAAAAACTGGTGAACACAGAGCTTCTGAAAATGAGCCGTGAACTGGACATCCCTCTGGTGGCTACCAATGATGTCCATTACACCTATGCCGAAGATGCGGAGCCTCATGATATTCTGCTGTGCCTCCAAACAGGAAAAAAACTGGCGGACGAGGACAGGATGCGTTATGAAGGCGGCCAGTATTTCGTAAAAAGCGAAGAGGAAATGAAAGGGCTGTTTCCCTACGCTTGGGAAGCAGTGGAGAATACTCAGGTTATTGCCGACCGCTGTAATGTGGAGATTACCTTTGGAGAGACAAAACTGCCCCATTACGAGGTGCCGGAGGGCTATGACTCCTGGACCTACCTAAACAAATTGTGTGACGATGGTCTGAAGGAACGTTACGGGGACGGAAACCGGCCTGCAGGTGAGACAGGGCAGACACTCAGGGAGAGACTGGACTACGAATTGGGTGTCATTAAGACCATGGGTTATGTGGATTATTTCCTCATTGTGTGGGATTTTATCAATTATGCCAAGTCTAACGGTATTCCTGTGGGGCCCGGGCGAGGATCCGCGGCGGGGAGTATAGTCTCCTATTGCCTGAAAATAACGAATATTGATCCCATCCGTTATGATTTGCTGTTTGAGCGTTTCCTAAATCCGGAGCGTGTATCCATGCCCGATATTGACGTGGACTTTTGCCCCAACGGCAGACAGGCGGTCATTGATTATGTCAGCAAAAAATACGGAGCTGAAAAGGTAGTGCAGATTGTCACCTTTGGTACTTTGGCTGCTAAGGGTGTTATCAGAGATGTGGCCCGCGTTATGGATTTGCCTTATGCGCTGGCGGACTCCATCGCAAAAATGGTGCCAAATGAATTGAATATCACGCTGGATTTGGCATTGGAGAAAAATCCTGAGTTCCGCAAGCTTTATCAGGAGGACGAACAGGTGCATAGTCTGATTGATATGTGTAAGCGGTTGGAAGGGCTGCCCAGGCATACCGGTATGCATGCGGCAGGTGTTGTCATCTGTCCCAAGGCGGCAGATGAATTTGTCCCTTTGTCCAGAGGAAGCGACGGTTCCATCACTACCCAGTTTACCATGACCACGTTGGAGGAACTTGGTCTGCTGAAGATGGACTTTTTGGGGTTGAGAAACCTGACGGTAATCCGTGATGCGGTCAACTTTATCGAAGAGACTACGGGAAAACACATTGATATTGACAATATCGACTACAATGACCCGCAGGTGTTGGCATCTATCGGAACCGGAAAGACGGACGGAATATTTCAGCTGGAGAGTCCGGGGATGAAGAACTTTATGAAAGAACTGCGTCCCCAGAGCCTGGAGGATATTATTGCGGGAATCTCTCTGTATCGTCCGGGTCCCATGGACTTTATTCCGAAATATATCAAGGGAAAAAACAGCAATGCGGCGGTAGCTTATGCCTGTCCTCAGCTGGAACCGATTTTAAAGCCTACCTACGGTTGTATTGTCTATCAGGAACAGGTAATGCAGATTGTCCGTTCGCTGGGTGGATATACCATGGGACGAAGCGACCTGGTGCGCCGTGCCATGAGCAAGAAAAAGCAGGCTGTAATGGAAAAAGAGCGTGCAAACTTCGTCTACGGAAACAAGGAAGAAGGCGTTCCGGGCTGTGTATCCAAGGGAATCAGCGAAGAGGTGGCGACGGGCATCTATGACGAAATGATGGACTTTGCCAAGTATGCGTTTAACAAGTCCCATGCGGCATGTTATGCGGTTGTGACTTTACAGACTGCCTGGCTGAAATATTATTATCCGGTGGAATTTATGGCGGCATTAATGACTTCTGTCATAGATAATCCCAAGAAACTTTCGGAATATATACTGACCAGCCGAAGCATGGGAATTGAACTGTTGCCGCCCGATATCAATGAGGGCCACAGCGGTTTCGCGGTGTCTGACGGCAAAATACGCTATGCGCTGACTGCAATCAAGAGCATCGGAAGACCGGTTATCGACGGAATCGTGGAGGAAAGAAAGCTTCGGGGACCCTTTACCAATCTGAAGGATTTCATCACCAGAATGGCAGATAAGGATTTGAATAAGCGCGCCATTGAGAATTTTATTAAGGCGGGAGCGCTGGACAGCCTGGGGGGAACCAGAAAACAGTTTATGAGTGTGTATGTCCAGATTATGGATCATATAACAAAGGATAAAAAGAGCAATCTGGCGGGACAGATGTCACTCTTTGACATAGCGGACGATTCCCAAAAAGATGAATTTGATATCCGTATGCCGGAGGTTGGAGAGTATACAAAGGATATGATGCTGGCCTTTGAAAAGGAAGTTCTGGGTATTTATCTGAGCGGTCATCCATTGGAATCCTACCAACAAATCTGGCAGAGATATATTACCAACACTACCAACGATTTTGCGCTGGACGAAGAGACAAACACTGTCCGCGTGGAGGATCAGACAGACGCGGTTGTGGGCGGTCTGATTGCTGACAAAACCATTAAGTATACCCGTAACAATCAGGTCATGGCCTTTCTGAATCTGGAGGACTTGGTGGGAAATGTGGAAATTGTGGTATTTCCCAGAGACTATGAAAAATATAGTGCAATATTGAACGAAGATGCAAAGATATTTGTCAAGGGCCGGGCTTCTGTGGAGGAGGATAAGGACGGAAAGCTGATTTGTGAGCAGATTGTCAGCTTTGAGGAAGCAGAGCAGGCAGGCGGAGCTCCGATTTTTCAGAGCCGAAGAGGCGGCTACGGCAGTACGGGTCAGGGCTTCGGAGGCCGCAGAAATAACTATGGCAGTGCCGGCGGCCAGATTGTTTTTGCATCGGGCAAGAGTGAGCGGAGAATCTGGCTTCAGTTTTCCGATGCGGGAAATTATCATAGCCGGGAACAGGAGTTGCTTGAGGCTATTGCAGATTCTGACGGAAACGACGATGTGGTAATCTTTTTAAAGAATACCAGAGAAATGAAGGTTTTGCCTCCAAACATGCGTGTAAATGCAGATGAGAGTCTGACGGTAAAGTTGCAGGAACTCTTTGGCGCTGAAAATGTAAAAACTGTAAAAACTCGTTAAATATCTAACGAAACCTATTGAAATACGCAGAAAAATGGATTAAAATGTGTATGTTCACATGCAGGAGGTAGGCTATGGCAAATGAGATAAAAACAATTGCAGTACTGACGAGTGGAGGAGATGCGCCGGGTATGAATGCGGCTATCCGTGCAGTTGTTCGTACCGCAATTTCCAGAGGATTGAAAGTAAAAGGTATTAAGAGAGGCTATATGGGCCTGTTAAATGAAGAGATTGTAGATTTGGAAGCCCGCAACGTGTCTGATATTATCCAGCGTGGCGGTACTGTCCTGGGTACGGCGAGATGTCTGGAATTCAAGAAGGCAGAGTACCAGAAGAAGGGCGCGGATATCTGCAAGAAGCATGGCATCGATGGTATCGTGGTAATTGGCGGAGACGGTTCCTACCGCGGAGCTCAGGCGCTTTCCAGACTGGGCATCAATACAGTGGGACTTCCCGGAACCATTGATCTTGACATTGCGTGCACTGATTACACCATCGGTTTTGATACTGCGGTAAATACTGCCATGCAGGCAATTGACAAGGTAAAGGATACATCTTCCTCTCATGAGCGTTGCAGTATTATTGAGGTTATGGGACGAAATGCAGGATATATTGCCCTTTGGTGCGGAATCGCAAACGGTGCGGAGGATGTGCTTATCCCCGAAAAATATGATTACAACGAGCAGGAAATTATTAATCATATTATCGACAGCCGTAAGAAGGGCAAAACCCATCACATTATTATTAATGCAGAGGGCATTGGACATTCTACCTCCATGGCACGGAGAATCGAAGCGGCTACCGGTATTGAAACCCGGGCTACCATCCTCGGCTACATGCAGCGAGGCGGCAATCCTACTGCAATAGATCGTTATTATGCTTCAATTATGGGAGCTTATGCCGTGGATATTATGCTTCAGGGCAAGACCAACAGAGTGGTAGGCTATAAGAAGGGACAGTTTGTTGACTTCGATATCGAGGATGCTCTGAAGATGGAGAAGGGCATTGACGAGTATCAGTTTGAGGTTGCACATCTGTTGACTGTTTAAGAATTTGTTTATATGGCAAATGCAAGGCGGCTTTCCCGGAAAGGGAGGCCGCTTACTTTATAGCTGTTGCGTAAAGCCTATGCGGTATGATATGCTGTAAGTATCGATGCGGCAGAGCAATGCGGTAAAGTATCGAAGAGAAGAGGAGATGCGAAATGATTACCAGCAGTGCAAACCAGAAGGTAAAGCAGGTGGTGCAATGGCAGACAAAAGCCAGGGAAAGGCGCAGTGCGGGAGTATTTCTGACGGAGGGGTTCAAGATGTTTGAGGAGGCTCCGGAGGAGGCTATCAGAGAGGTATATTTGTCACAGGAAGCACTGGCGAGGGCGGATTCCCAGCCGATATTGCGGAAAAAGTTGGACAGGGTTGGCTTTGAAACCGTGTCGGATGAGCTGTTCGCAAAAATGTCAGACACCAGGACGCCTCAGGGAATTTTGTGTGTAATGAAGCAGCCACACTATGACCTGGACAAATTGCTTGACGTGCCGACACCATTGCTGGTTGTATTGGAAAATCTGCAAGATCCCGGTAATCTGGGAACCATTGTGCGAACAGGGGAAGGTGCGGGCGTAACGGGAATTATTATGAGCTGTCAGACGGTTGATATTTTTAATCCAAAGGTGATAAGGGCAACCATGGGGTCTATCTTCAGAGTCCCTTTTTTATATGTGGACAATTTGAAAGATGCGATACTCAAGATGCAGGAAAGAGGAATACATACCTATGCAGCTCATCTTGCCGGGAAAAAGTATTACGACAGTTTTTCTTTCCGTGAAGGGACGGCTTTTCTGATTGGGAATGAAGGAAACGGACTTAGCAGGGAGACATCGGAGCTGGCAGGGGAATATCTGAAGATTCCCATGGAAGGTAAGGTTGAATCTCTAAATGCAGCAATTGCAGCTTCGCTGTTGATGTACGAAGCCCACAGGCAACGAAGCTACGCCGGAAGCAATTAGTGAGTACGGATATTTTCCCCGGTGGGAATACGGTCACATATTATTTATAGAAGAAAGAGGGAGGCCAGATAATGAAAATAGGATTTATCGGTTTGGGAAATATGGCAACTGCCATGATTGGAGGTATGCTGGGAAAGGGGCTGGTGGAATCACAGGATGTCATAGGATCCTCAAAAACAAGTGCCACCGCGGAGAAGATTAAGACAAGATTTAATATAACAACCGTTCTTGATAATAAAAAAGTTGCAGCGGAATCAGACATTTTGTTCTTGGCTGTAAAACCGTTGTTCTTTCCGGAAGTAATCGAAGAAATCCGCTCTGCCGTGAAGGCGGAGACCCTTGTGGTGAGTATAGCGGCGGGAAGAACTCTCGGCTATCTCAAGGAGGCTTTCGGAAGACCTGAATTGAAAATTGTCCGCTGTATGCCCAACACACCGGCGCTGGTTCTGGAGGGGTGTACCGGGATATGCGCGGGAGATGAGGTTTCCGAGGAGGATTTGGAGAAGGTGGTGACGCTCATGGAGTCCTTCGGCAAGGCCAGTGTGGTTCCCGAGAGACTGATGGACGTTGTGGTGGGAGTCAGCGGAAGTTCTCCTGCCTATGTATTTATGTTTATAGAAGCGATGGCTGATGAGGCTGTGGCGGCAGGAATGCCAAGAAAGCAAGCATATGAGTTTGCAGCGCAGTCCGTTCTGGGAAGCGCTAAAATGGTATTGGAGACGGAAAAACATCCCGGTGAACTGAAGGATATGGTATGTTCTCCCGGCGGAACCACCATTGAGGCAGTCAAGGTGCTGGAGGAAAAGGGAATGCGCGCTGCTGTGATGGACGCCATGGAGGCATGCATCGAGAAATCGCGGAGCATGTCATAAATGAACAGCTCAGCCATGGCTGAACTGAGTCTCGATGCAGAAACTTGACAAATATTTTAATGTCTGCTATGATACCTTCCGTAACAAATTTAACAACTTTGTAATAAATTTATTAAGAAAACGGAATAATTCTAGTTGAGATTTGTTTCGGAGGTAAAGAAAATGGCAAAAAGCAGAAGGCTGTTTGCTGCGGTGCCAGGATTGCTTCTATCCTTTTTCCTGACAGTGCAGATGAACATGACCGTTCAAGCCGGCGGCAGTGATTCCCTGGAGTATTTGCGTGGCGGCGTGGCGGCTCTTTTAAACCCCGATGTTACCAATTCCACCGAAATTGTAAATGCTACTGCAAGGGAACTGAACCTCAGCCTTTGGGAGAAAGAGGAAGATGAGCGCGTAAGCAATCTGGTCATGGCAAATGTGAAGAGTGCGCTCAACGTAAGAAGTGATACCAGCGAGACGGCCGATAAAGTCGGAAAGCTGTATAAGGACTGTGGCGGAACAATCCTGGACAGAAGAGACGGATGGACCAAGCTTCAATCGGGTAATATCATCGGATGGGCATCCGATGAATATTTGTTGTTTGGTGAGGAGGCACTGGCTCTTGCCAATGATGTGGGAAAAATGATTGCCACTGTCAATACCGAGACTCTTCGTGTCAGAATGGAACCCAACACGGAAGCGGGCGTGTACGGTTTGCTTCCCAAGGGAGAGATTGTGGAAGTGATAAAGAATGACGAGGAGAGCGGCTGGGTATGCATCGATTATGAGGGCAGTGACGGCTATGTATCCGCAGAATATGTAGAACTGGATTTCCTGATTGACGCAGGAGAGACTATTGATGAAATTAAAGCCCGTGAGGCGGCTGAAGCGGAGGCAAAGCGCCATGTGAATTACGGTGCATATACGACCGATGCCGATACGACTCTGTTACTGGCAGCACTGATTCAGTGTGAAGCCGGAGGAGAGCCTTACGAGGGACAGGTGGCAGTGGGTGCGGTCGTCATGAACCGTGTGAGAAGTGCTGCGTATCCGGACAGTATCCACGGTGTTATTTATGCATCCGGACAGTTTACACCCGCTATGAGTGGAAAGGTAAACAGAGTGTATGAATCCGGGAGGATTTACGAAAGCTGCATCAGAGCAGCCGAGGAGGCTCTGTCCGGAGTGTCGAATGTAGGTGACATGACACACTTCCGACGCAATAACGGTCGTGAGGGTCTGGTAATCGGAAATCACGTATTCTATTAAAATCATGAAAATGGGCGGTACTACCGGCAGGGGGTACCGCCTTTTTACATACGACGCACGATAAAGACACTCATCGTGCAAAGAAACGGATTGCCTGAAAGAAGAATTTAAGATATAATAGGCACATAAGAAAACCAAGCGACGCCGAAGGCGGCATTTGGTTTTCACGTGCCATTAACGAGCAAACAGGTATGCGGAAGCGAAACTACGCTGAAAGCGCGGGTTTGCAAAATAGGTAAAGGAGTGAATCAGATGACTGAAAACATGATTTTCTGGCTTGTACTGTTGATCGTTGCCATCGTTGTGGAGGTGCTGACCATGGGGCTGACTACAATATGGTTTGCCGGCGGTGCACTGGTGGCAATTTTGGCAACTCTTCTGCACGCACCTATCTGGCTCCAGGTTATTCTTTTTATGGCAGTGTCCCTGCTGCTGTTGTTCTTTACGAGGCCGGTTGCCGTGAAGTATTTTAACAAAGACCGGGTAAAGACTAATGTGGAGAGCATGGTGGGCCGTCAAGCCGTTGTGACAGGAGAAATTGACAATATACAGGGAATCGGCCAGGTGACCTTAGGCCGTCAGGAATGGTCGGCAAGAAGTGCGGATGATACAATGAGAATTCCTTTGGGAAGTGTGGTTGATGTTGTTTCTGTCAGCGGAGTTAAGCTGATTGTAAAGCCTGATGAACAGATGAAGAAGCTGAATCCCGACAGCGCGAAGGAACAGGTTCCGGAGCCCATGAGCGTTTCTCAGATGGAGGAGATGGAATCTCAGAGACCGGAGCAGTAAAGCGCCGGAATCACGAGATAACATAAATAAGAGTGCGTACTGTCACGAATACAGTACAGAAAGAGGTAAAATATGGGATGGATATTAATTGCATTGGTTGTTCTTATTCTCATCATCCTTGTGTCCTGCTTTAAGATTGTTCCTCAGGCACAGGCATATGTGATTGAGCGTTTGGGAGCTTATCAGGGGACATGGTCTGTAGGCTTTCATGTAAAGGTTCCTTTTATCGATAAGGTTGCAAGACGTGTAAACTTAAAAGAGCAGGTGGCTGACTTCCCGCCTCAGCCCGTTATCACAAAGGATAACGTAACCATGAGAATCGATACTGTTGTATTCTACCAGATTACAGACCCCAAGCTGTTCACCTACGGCGTTGAGAATCCTATGATGGCTATCGAGAATCTGACGGCTACCACCCTTCGTAACATCATCGGTGACCTGGAACTGGACCAGACATTGACCAGCCGTGAGACCATCAATACCAAGATGCGTGCAGCCTTGGATATCGCTACAGACCCTTGGGGTATCAAGGTAAACCGTGTTGAGTTGAAGAATATCATTCCTCCCGCAGAGATTCAGAATGCCATGGAGAAGCAGATGAAGGCTGAACGTGAGAGACGTGAAGCCGTTACCCGTGCAGAAGGTGAAAAGAAGGCAAAGATTCTGGAGGCAGAAGGCGCCAAAGAGTCCGCTATTCTTCGTGCAGAGGCTGATAAACAGTCCGCTATCCTTCGCGCAGAGGCTGAGAAGGAAAAGATGATTCGTGAGGCAGAAGGTGAAGCTGAGGCTATCCTGAAGGTACAGCAGGCAAATGCAGACGGTATCAGAATGCTGAAAGAAGCGGGAGCTGACGAGGCAGTACTGAAGATTAAGAGTCTGGAAGCCTTCGAGAAGGTGGCTGACGGCCAGGCTAATACCATTCTTCTTCCCTCCGAGCTGCAGGGCATTGCAAGTCTTGCAACCGCATGGAAGGAAGTCGGCAAAAAGTAATTTTGCATCATTTATAGGATATCCAGGAAGCCGGTTCTTTCGTGAACCGGCTTCTTTTAATGTGGGTGCAGGGGGTTGAAAAACCGCTTGTGATAAGATATATTATAGAATATATTGGAGACAAATTAATGAATAGATAATAACAGAACATCATTTGGGAAAGGCAGGATGAGAATATGGATTTAAAGGGACGGGATTTTTTGAAACTGCTGGATTTTACACCGGAGGAAATTACATATCTTCTGGATGTGGCGACAGATTTAAAGGATAAAAAGAAAAAGGGGATTCCCGTGGATATCCTGCGGGGAAAAAATGTAGCCCTGATATTTGAAAAGACAAGCACCCGCACCAGATGTGCTTTCGAGGTAGCGGCGCATGACTTAGGGATGGGAACCACATACCTGGACCCTACAGGTTCCCAGATTGGCAAGAAGGAGAGTATCGCTGATACTGCCAGGGTTCTTGCCGGTATGTTTGAAGGAATCGAATATCGCGGCTTCGGACAGGAGATTGTGGAGGAACTGGCGAAGTATTCCAAGGTACCTGTCTGGAACGGATTGACAAACGAATTTCATCCCACCCAGATGTTGGCGGATTTGCTCACCATAAGAGAGCATTTCGGTTATCTGAAAGGGATTAAGCTGACATACATGGGAGATGCCCGTTACAACATGGGAAATTCTCTGATGGTGGCATGTGCTAAGATGGGCATGCATTTTGTGGCATGTACCACGAAAAAGTATTTCCCCGACAAGGCTCTGGTAGAGCAGTGCAAGGCTATTGCGGCTCAGACCGGCGGCAGCATTATACTGACGGAGGACGTGAAGGAAGGTACAAAGGGAGCTGATGTCATCTATACCGATGTATGGGTGTCCATGGGTGAGCCTGACGAGGTATGGACAGAGCGAATAAAGGAGCTTTCCCCTTATCAGGTAAATAAAGCAGCTATGGAGAATGCCGGTGAGAAGGCAATCTTCATGCATTGTCTGCCGGCTTTCCATGACTTAAAGACAAAAATCGGAGCCCAGATGGGTGAGCGCTTCGGCATTACGGAGATGGAAGTTACGGATGAGGTGTTTGAGTCGGAACAGTCGCTGGTGTTCGAGGAGGCGGAGAACCGCATGCACACCATCAAAGCGGTAATGTATGCTACGCTTGCATAGTATGTAAAGCGGTGACAGCCGTTTGAGGAGAAATATAATTTGCAATTTTTGACGAGTGTAAGGATGCCGGCCTAAGCGGGCAAGGTGTATTGCGATGAAAGCAGAAATATTATCTCTCCTGCGGGAGCGGGGGAGCTATGTCTCGGGACAGGAGCTGTGTGAGCATTTTGGCGTGTCACGCACTGCTGTCTGGAAGGCAATCAACCAACTGAAAAAAGAGGGTTACTGTATTCAGGCTGTGCAGAATCGAGGTTACCTGCTGGTATCGGAGGATGAGGTTTTCGGGCAGAACGAACTGGAAAGCCGAATGGATACCAAATGGGCGGGACATCCGGTGAGTTTTTATGATGCCGTCAACTCCACCAACCTTCGCGCCAAGCTGGACGCGGACAATGGTGCACCGGAGGGTGCTCTGGTGGTGGCTGATATGCAGACGGCAGGCCGGGGAAGACGTGGCAGAACCTGGAGCAGCCCGGCGGGGCTGAATGTTTATTTCACATTAATACTAAAGCCGCAATATGTACCGGATAAAGCATCCATGGTGACTCTGGTGATGGCATTGGCGGTGGCCGAAGGGATTCGTGAAACCTGTGGGGTGGAGGCCGGCATCAAGTGGCCCAACGATATTGTGGCAAACGGGAAAAAGGTCTGCGGCATTCTGACTGAAATGAGCGTGGAGAGGGACTTTATACATCATGTGGTTATCGGCGTCGGTATCAATGTGGGGTTACAGGAGTTTGCGCCGGAACTTGCGGCAACAGCTACAAGCCTGCAGGCAGAATGCGGGAGAAATGTTCCCAAGGCAGCGCTGGTGGCAAATATTATGAAGGCTTTTGAAAAGCATTACGAGGTCTTTCGGGGGAAGGCGGATCTGTCGGGGCTGATTGGCAGTTATAACGAAATGCTGGTGAACCGGGACAGGGAGGTTCGTGTTCTGGACCCTAAGGGTGAATACAGCGGGATAGCCCGCGGTATTAATGAAGTGGGCGAACTGCTGGTGGAACTGCCGGATGGGCGCGTGGAAAAGGTGTACGCAGGCGAGGTATCGGTTCGGGGAATTTACGGATACGTATAGAAAGAGAGGCTTACTATGGCGAAAACAGTGCTCTGTGGGGCAAACGCCTATGAGATGAAATATTATTTTAATGAGCAGTTCAACGGGATTCCGGATTCCATCAAGGAAGAACTGCATATAATATGTGTTCTCTTTACCGAGGAGGTGGGCGGTGTGTTTACTATCGCCTTTGAGGAGGACGGAACTGTTGTGATGGAGACAAATGCGGATGATGACGACATTTATTACGATGAAATCAGTAGTGGGCTGTTGGTGTCTGAGGTGCGCAGAAACAGGCAGGAGCTTTTTGAATCGTTGAGCCTGTACTACAGGGTATTTATTTTAAAGGAAGATGTAACCGCACTGCTAGACGAAGAAAACGCTTAAAATGTCTGTGATATCTGTGGCAGCAGAATTGGGAGGCCGGAGAGAAGATGATATTAGTAATTGATGTGGGAAATACGAATATGACTCTTGGTGTGTACGATGGGGAGAAACTGAAATGTACCTTCCGTATGATGACCAAGACTCCCAGAACCTCGGATGAGTATGGTGTGATGATTACTCAGCTGCTAAAAAACAAGGGTATTGAGGCTACCGGGCTGGAGGGCTCCATTGTGGCCAGTGTGGTTCCCGATGTGATGCATTCCCTGCTGGGTTCGCTGGTTAAGTATACCGGAACCCGACCTGTGATTGTGGGACCGGGGATTAAGACGGGAATCCGTATTATTACGGAGGACCCAAGAGCAATCGGTGCAGATCGCATCGTGGATGCAGTGGCAGCCTATGAGAAGTACGGCGGCCCGATTTTGGTGCTTGATTTCGGAACCGCCACCACCTATGACCTGATTACGGAAAAGGGCGAGTTTGCTGCGGGGGTTACCGCTCCCGGAATCCGAATCAGTTCGGAGGCGCTCTGGACTCAGGCAGCGAAGCTGCCCAACTTTGAAATCAGAAAGCCGAAGAGCATACTGGCTCAGGAAACCATCAGCAGCATGCAGGCGGGGCTGGTATACGGACAGATAGGACAAACGGAATATATTATCCGCAAGATGCAGGAGGAGAGCGGTATCAAAAACCTGAAGGTAGTAGCTACCGGAGGTCTGGGAAGACTGATTGCGGACGAGACGGATTCCATCCACATCTATGACAGTTCCCTGACCTTGGACGGACTTCGGATTATCTATGAAAAAAATAATTGCAGATAAGATAAAATTATAAGAAGGAGTAATCGTGACAAAACTGACAATCGGCAATGTGACTTTGGATAACAACGTAATCTTGGCTCCCATGGCAGGCGTGACAGACCTGCCATTTCGTTTGCTGTGCCATGAAATGGGAGCGGGGCTTGTCTGTATGGAAATGGTAAGCGCCAAAGCCATTTATTACAATAACAAAAACACGGAGGAGTTACTGACTATTCATCCGGGGGAGACGCCTGCGTCTCTACAGCTTTTCGGTTCCGACCCTGAAATCGTGGCAGATATGGCGGCACGAATTGAGGAGCGTCCTTTTGCTATTCTGGATTTTAACATGGGCTGTCCTGTGCCAAAGGTAGTGAACAACGGGGAAGGTTCCGCGCTGATGAAGAATCCGAGACTGGCAGAAGAACTGCTGACGAAGCTGGTAAAGGCGGTAAAAAAGCCTGTCACCGTGAAAATCCGCAAGGGCTTTGACGAGGACAGCGTGAATGCGGTGGAGATTGCGAGGATTGCAGAAAGCTGCGGCGTGGCTGCCATAGCAGTACACGGCCGTACCAGAGCTCAGTATTACAGCGGGATGGCGGATTGGGATATCATCCGGCAGGTGAAAGAGGCGGTAAAAATACCCGTCATCGGTAATGGGGATGTGGACAGCCCCCGTGCGGCAAAAGCCCTGCTTGAGACTACGGGTTGCGACGGTGTCATGATCGGCCGGGCAGCTCAGGGAAATCCATGGATTTTCCGTGAGACGGTGCGGTTTCTGGAGGACGGAACCCTGCTTCCGAAGCCGGACAAAAAAGAGAAGAAAGAAGTGATTCTACGCCATGCGGCGCTGCAGCTGGAGACAAAGGGAGAGTACACCGCAGTCAGAGAAATGCGGAAGCACCTGGCCTGGTACACCGCAGGTATGCCTCATTCCGCTCATTTCAGAGGAATGATTAACTCCATGGAAACCATGGAGGAACTGTTGGCAGGCGTGGAAGAAATATTCGGGTGAAAAGTGTTAGCGTTCTGCCCTGATTCATATATTAGGGCATGGACGCTATTTTTATTTTCTGTAAAAAGAGAGATTTGAAACAATGGAAGCTGTCGCTGATGTACAGGGAGGATTATCTGTTGGCAAGGGTGGAAGCGGATATAGGGAGAGATACCTGGTTCGGAACACCTCTTCCCGCAGAGCCCAAATTGCCCGGAGAGCCGCAGGGCCGGGGAGGATTCCGTAGATGGCGGGAACGGAAAAGACTATGGAAGGAATATGAGCAAAACATGGTCACATACAGTCGCGAAAAAGAGGAACTGGAGGCGAATATATGTCAGATGGCGGAGTGTGTGCTGGCTGCTGTGGAGGAGACCGGAGCGAAAGGGGAGATCAAGTGTGTTTATGAAGAGGAATTGAAATTTCTGTCGGAAGAGAACAAGGGAATCTCGGAACTTTGGGGACGGTACTGGAATATTCCGGAGTTTCGGGAGTTCAGAGAATTCCGGTGGGTGAAGCCTCTTTTGACAGAGGCAAGGGAGCCGTACTTTATTCTGCTCGGAATTGCTTCCTGTATTCCGTTACTTTTGGAGCACTGTGCCCGCAGAATAAGGAGTGTCTGCTGGTATCTGCGGGAGGAGGACTGTGGGGAGGAGGTACAGGAATTCGCGGAGGAATTTTACCTGGAGTACGGTCTGGCAATGACAATTTTGCCTCTTTCCGGCAGAAACGCTTTCCGTTGCCTCAGACTAAAGACGGAGGAGCCGGTGTGTGTGCTGGATTTTACGGAGGAAGAGAAAATTTTTGCGGGTGAATTGAAGGAGGGCAGCACATGGCTGGATTTTTGCTCGGTGGAGGAGAAAAAGAGAAGGATTCGGAGACTGGCTCCCGGGGTGCGATATGATTCCCTGATGAGCATATGGAAGCGCAGCAGGCGTGAAAGCCAAAACAAAACAAATTTTACCATATCTGACAATTCCGAAAAGAAGCCCCTGTTTCTATAATGAAATCAAACATTAAGCAAAACGGGGGTTTCGCAATGAAATACGGACATTTTGATAATCAGAAGCGTGAGTACGTCATCGACAGAGTGGATTTACCTACATCCTGGACGAATTATCTGGGAGTGGAAGATTTTGCAACGGTCATTAATCACACCGCGGGGGGATACTCCTTTTATCAGAGCCCGGAGTACCACCGTATCAGCCGTTTTCACGGCAACAGCATTCCCATGGACAGACCGGGATACTATATTTATATCAGAGACAAGGGTAAATAAAACAGGCAATAAGGAAAGTTTGTGGCTGCCGCTCTTACGATTGAAGAATCGTAGGGCGGCAGTTTTAGATTGTGGGGCGGCAGCCTTAGATTTTCTTGACAGTAGGGGCAAAAGTGG
>Ga0129313_1000529_pt1 | contig 31538 bp, 26 predicted proteins | sample O1105metagenome_FD_94436 | JGI IMG/M metagenome (GOLD analysis project Ga0129313, IMG submission 94436) | Orangutan group fecal microbial communities from fecal samples from Wisconsin, USA - O1105 metagenome | ecosystem: Host-associated > Mammals > Digestive system > Large intestine > Fecal...
AAAAAATCCAACGATTTCTAACGTGAAATCGTTGGATTTATGGTCCGAGTGGCGAGAATCGAACTCACGGCCTCTTGAACCCCATTCAAGCGCGCTACCAAAACTGCGCTACACCCGGATATCAACCGCCGCTTCCCTACCGAAGCGTGGCGACAAGAGATATTATACTCAGGTGGTGCCGTTTTGTCAACACTTTTCTGCCTATTTTTTCTTATTTTTTCGGAAAAGTCTGATTTTTGCGCACGGTCGTTCTTTTTATTTTTGATTATTTTTGAGACTTGTCCCCTTCCGCTTTGCGGAGCTGCAGATCTTTTTCCAGCAGTGGTTTGAGGTACTGTCCGGTAAAGCTTTGGGGCACCTGTGCCACCTGCTCCGGAGTCCCCGTTGCAACGATCTCGCCGCCGGCGCTGCCGCCTTCCGGACCCAGATCAATGACATAGTCGGCACATTTGATGAGGTCCAGATTGTGCTCAATGACGATGACGGTGTTTCCGGCGTCCACCAGCTTCTGCAGCACCTCAATGAGCCGGTGCACATCCGCAATATGCAAGCCGGTGGTGGGCTCATCCAGAATATACACCGTCTTGCCGGTGCTGCGGCGTGCCAGCTCATTGGCAAGCTTTACCCGCTGCGCTTCGCCGCCGGAAAGGGTGGTGGCGCTCTGCCCCAGAGTCACATAGCCCAGCCCCACATCCAGCAGGGTCTGCAGCTTCCGGGCGATCTTGGGCTGATTGGCAAAGAACACCACCGCCTCTTCCACCGTCATGTTCAGCACGTCAGAGATGGTCTTTTCCTTGTATTTTACCTCCAGGGTCTCCCGGTTGTATCTTGCGCCCTTGCACACCTCACAGGGCACATAGACGTCCGGCAGGAAGTGCATCTCGATCTGCAGAATGCCGTTGCCCTCGCACGCCTCACAGCGTCCGCCCTTGACATTAAAGCTGAACCGACCGGGACCGTAGCCCCGCATCTTGGCGTCCTGGGTCTGGGAGAACACGGTGCGGATGTCGTTGAATACCCCGGTGTAGGTGGCGGGATTGGACCGAGGGGTCCGACCGATGGGCTGCTGATCGATGCCGATGACCTTATCCACAAATTCCAGCCCCTCTACCCCGTCGCACTTGCCGGCACGGGAACGTGCCCCGTTCAGCTCGCTGGCAAGGGTCTTGTACAGGATCTCGTTGATAAGGCTGGATTTGCCGGAACCGGAGATGCCGGTGACGCAGATGAACTCCCCCAGCGGGAAGCTTACGTCAATGTTCCGCAGGTTGTTTTCCCGTGCGCCCTTCACTGTGAGGAAGCTGCCGTTGCCGGTGCGGCGGGTAAGGGGCACCGGGATCCGCTTGCGACCGGAGAGGTAATCGCCGGTGATGCTGCGCTTTGCCTTACAGATGTCCTTGATGCTGCCTGCCGCCACGATCTCGCCGCCATGGACACCGGCACCGGGTCCCACGTCCACGATGTAGTCTGCGCTGCGCATGGTATCCTCGTCGTGTTCCACCACGATCACCGTGTTGCCCAGATCCCGGAGGTTTTTCAGGGTGCCGATGAGCTTATCGTTATCCCGCTGGTGCAGTCCGATGGAGGGTTCGTCCAACACGTAGAGCACCCCGGAAAGGGCGCTGCCGATCTGGGTGGTCAGCCGGATCCGCTGGCTCTCGCCGCCGGAAAGGGTGCCTGCCGCCCGCGCCAGGGTCAGGTAATCCAGACCCACGCTCTGCAGAAACTGCAGGCGGCTTTTGATCTCCTTCATGATCTGTCCGCCGATCTGCTTCTGCTTTTCGGTGAGATGCGGCTCGTTGTCCCCGATGAATTTAAGCTCATCCCGGATGGACATCTCGCAGAAATCGCTGATGTTCTTGTCTCCGACGGTCACCGCAAGGACCACCGGCTTCAGCCGCTTGCCATGGCAGTCCGGGCACTCCACCCCGGACATGAAGCTGCCGATCTCCTCTTTCATCCACTCGCTGTTGGTCTCCCGGAACCGGCGCTCCAGATTCTCCACGATGCCCTCGAAGGAATTGTAATACACACCGCTGCCGAACTCGTTGGTGCGGTGCATCTCGATCTTTTCGCCGTTGGTGCCGTAGAGCAGGGCATTCACCGCCTCAGTGCTCATCTCTTTGATGGGAGTATCCAGCGTAAAGCCGTATTTTTTGCCCAGTCCCAGATAGTACATCTCGCTGACGGAGCCCTCGGCGTAATACCAGCCGCTTGCCTTGATGGCACCTTCCCGAATGGAAAGGCTGCGGTTGGGCAGGATCCGTTCCTCATCCACCCGCATAAAAGTACCCAGACCGGTGCATTTTTCACATGCTCCCTGAGGGTTATTGAAGGAGAACAGCCGGGGGGACAGGTCGCTGATGGAGATGCCGTGTTCCGGGCAGGCAAAGTTCTGGCTGAAGGTCATGCACTCGCCGCCGATGACCTCCACCTCGGCAATGCCGCCGGTAAGGGACAGCGCCGTTTCCAGCGAATCCGCAAGACGTCCCCGGATCCCCTTGCGCAGGACCAGACGGTCCACCACGATCTCCACCGTATGCTTGATGTTCTTTTCCAGGCTGATCTCCTCGTCCAGATCGTAGAGGCTTCCGTCGATCTTCACCCGGGCGTAACCGCCCCGGCGGGCGGCGTCCAGTTCCTTCTGCTGGGTGCCCTTGCGCTGGCGCACCACCGGAGCAAGGACCTGAAACTTCGTGCCCTCTTCCAGCTTGAGCACAGCATCCACCATCTCGTCTACGGTCTGCTGGCTGATGACCCGCCCGCACACCGGGCAGTGGGGTACGCCGATGCGGGCATAGAGCAGCCGCAGGTAGTCGTAGATCTCGGTGACGGTGCCCACGGTGGAACGGGGGTTGTGGCTGGTGGTCTTCTGGTCAATGGAGATGGCAGGGGAAAGCCCGGTGATCTCGTCCACATCCGGCTTATCCATCCGCCCCAGAAACATCCGGGCATAGCTGGACAGACTCTCCACATAGCGGCGCTGCCCGTCTGCGTAGATGGTGTCGAAGGCGAGGCTGGATTTGCCGGAGCCGGAAAGTCCGGTCATGACAATGAGCTTTTCCCGGGGAAGGGTCAGGTTTACATTTTTCAGATTGTGCTCACGGGCACCTTTAATGACGATCTTATCGTTTGCCAAGGTATTTTCTCCCTTTTCGTTGTGTCTGTGCGTGGTTCTGTTTGCGCTCGGTCTCGGCGGCGGAATCCATCGTGGGGTTTTCGCCCCGGCGCAGCCGGTCGATCTGGTCCCGCAGGAAGGCGGCGTGCTCAAATTCCAGCAGCTTTGCCGCCTCCTTCATCTCCCGGGTCAGCCGGTCGATGGCAGCCTCCCGCTCCATCTTGCCCATACGGCGGGTGTTGCGTTTGGCGTTTTCTGCCTTATCGCTGATCTCGATGCTGTCGGCGATGGCTTTAACGATGGTTTTGGGCACGATGCCGTGTTCCTGATTGTACGCCATCTGGATGCTGCGGCGGCGCTCGGTCTCGGTGATGGCACGGTCCATGCTGTCGGTGACTACATCGGCGTACATAATCACCAGACCCTCCGCATTGCGGGCGGCACGTCCGATGGTCTGGATCAGGCTGGTCTCGCTGCGGAGGAAGCCCTCCTTGTCGGCGTCCAGGATCGCCACAAGGCTCACCTCCGGCAGGTCCAGACCCTCCCGCAGCAGGTTGATGCCCACCACCACATCGATGGAGCCCAGACGCAGGTCCTTGATGATCTCCATCCGCTCAAAGGTGTCCACCTCGTGGTGCATATACTTGACCTTGATGCCCTGCCCGGTGAGGTAGTCCGTAAGGTCCTCTGCCATCTTTTTGGTCAGAGTAGTTACCAGCACCCGCTCGCTGCGCTGAATGCGGGCGTTGATCTCTCCCAGCAGATCCACCACCTGTCCCTCTACGGGACGCACCGAGATCAGGGGGTCCAGCAGCCCGGTGGGACGGATCACCTGCTGCGCCACTGCGGTGCTGTGCTGGCGCTCGTACTCTCCGGGGGTGGCGGACACAAAGATCATCTGGTTCAGCTTGGACTCCACTTCCTCAAATTTCAGAGGACGGTTGTCGAAGGCAGAAGGCAGCCGGAAGCCGTACTCCACCAGAGTTTTCTTCCGGGCGTAGTCCCCGCCGTACATGGCACGGACCTGAGGCAGGGTAACGTGGCTCTCGTCCACGAACAGCAGAAAATCCTCCGGGAAATAATCCAGCAGGGTGGTGGGCATGGTGCCGGGGGCACGCCCGGACAGCACCGCCGAGTAGTTCTCGATGCCCTTGCAGACGCCCACCTCGTTGAGCATCTCGATATCGTAGTTGGTGCGCTGGGCAATGCGCTGTGCCTCTATGAGCTTGCCTTCGGCAGTGAACCGCTTTACCTGCGCATCGCACTCGGCACGGATCTTTTCCAGCGCCGCCGCCTTCTTTTCGGCACTGACGATGTAGTGACTGGCGGGAAAGATCGCCACGTGCTTTACCACATTCTGCTTGGTGCCGGTAAGGGGATTGAACTCGGTGATGCGGTCGATCTCGTCCCCAAAAAATTCCACCCGGATCGCCATCTCGCTCATATAGGCAAGGTAGATATCCACCACATCCCCGTGGACCCGGAACTTGTTGCGGATAAAATTCACGTCGTTGCGTTCGTATTGCAGAGTCACCAGTTTTTTGCACAGCTCGTCCCGGTCCATCTGCATCCCGGGACGCAGGCTGATGACCATGCTGCGGTAGTCGATGGGGTCGCCCAGCGAATAGATGCAGGACACCGATGCCACGATGATCACATCCCGCCGCTCCGACAGCGCCGCCGTGGCGGAGTGCCGCAGCCGGTCGATCTCGTCGTTGATGGCACTGTCCTTTTCGATGTAGGTATCGGTGCTGGGGATGTACGCCTCCGGCTGGTAGTAGTCGTAGTAGGAGACGAAATATTCCACTGCGTTGTTGGGAAAGAACGACCGGAATTCGGTGCACAGCTGGGCGGCAAGGGTCTTGTTGTGCGCCAGCACCAGGGTGGGGCGGTTGCACTGGGCAATGACGTTTGCCATGGTAAAGGTCTTGCCGCTGCCGGTGACACCCAGCAGAGTTTGGCAGCGGTCCCCCTTCTCTACCCCCTCCACCAGCTGCCGGATCGCCTGAGGCTGGTCGCCGGTGGGCTGATAGGAGGACACAAGCTCAAATTTCCCTTCTGCCATCTTCTGCTCCTCTCCGGCTCTTTCTTCCGTAAAGAACCACAATTAGTTGTGTTCAACGATACAATTATAGCACAACAGTTTTATAATGTAAATCCTTTTTTCGTGTTTACCGCCAGAACAGGGTGCCGGTCTTAAAGTCATAGATGGGCAGGCGGTCCTCCTCCCGCATGGAGAAGTACTCGGTATCCGTCAGGATAAAGTGGTCCAGCAGATGGATCTTCAGTGCTCCCAGTGCCCGGGCGATGCCGCCGGTAGCTTCTATGTCCTCTGCCGAGGGCAGCGCCCCCCCATTGGGATGGTTGTGGCAGAGCACCACCCCATCGGTGCCGCCCCGGACTGCCGCAGATACCACTTCCTTTATGTCCAGAGTGACCCGGTCCGCGCTGCCCTCCTGCAGCCACACCGCCGCACGCACCCGCTGACGACTATCCAGAGACACCAGCAGGGCACGCTCACACTTGGACCACGCAAATTTTGCCAGAAGGTAGTTGCCCATCTGCTCAGCGGTCTTGAGGCAGCGGACCGAGTTGGTGCGGCTGCGTCCATAGTATCGGCTGATCTCCGGCAGAAGATGCAGCATCCGTGCCGAGGCAGGACCCACCCCTTCCACGGTGCACAGCTCCTCCTCGCTTGCTTCCAGCACCCCAGCAAAATCCCCAAACCGATCGATCAGGTCATGGGCAATGCCGTTGGTGTCCTTCTGGGCATTGGTCAGATACAGGATATACTCCAGCGCCTCATGCTCCGCAAGACTGTCCAGACCGTAGTTCTTCACCCGCTCCCGCATACGCTGACGATGCCCCTGATGCCGGTTACGCTCTGCCATTGCCAGTCCTCCTTTATGGTTTCCTTTTTCTATAATACTACCCGTTTTGCCCGGTGAACTCAAGCCCCGCAGGGAAATTTCCCGCAAAATGTGCGTTGACTTCCCCTTGGGCATGTATTACTATAAAGGTACTCTACAAGAATCTGTAAAACATAAAGGAACATCTATGAAACAATTCACTGCAACCGCCAACGATGAGGGGGTACGGCTGTCCCGCTTTGTGCAGAGCGTGACCCGGGACTTTCCCACCAGCCTGCTGTACAAGAGTTTCCGCAACAAGCGCATCAAGGTCAATGGCAAGAAAGGTGCCCCGGAGGACCGTCTCCACACCGGCGATTTGATCGAGCTGTACATCAACGACGAGTTCTTCCCCCCGGAGGGGGCACGTCCGGCGGCTAAGGCGCCCAAAAAGCAGCCTGCCCAGCCCAAGGTGACGGTGATCTACGAGGACGACAATATTGCGGTGCTGTACAAGCCCACCCACCTGCTGTGCCACAGCGACCGCACCGGAGACGCCAACCTTGTGGACGCCTTTACCCAGTATCTGGCGCAGAAGGGCGAATACGACGCCAATGGCGAAAACCGGTTCAAGCCCGGCATCTGCAACCGGCTGGACCGGGGCACCGAGGGTCTGGTGATCGCCGCAAAGAGCTACGCCGCCCTGCGGGACATGAACGAGATCATCCGCACCGACCTGCTCAAAAAGGAATACTACACCATTACCGTGGGCATCCCCCAGTCCGGGCGGTTCACCGCATGGTGGGAGCATGACGAAAAGAACAACAAGGTGAGCATCCACGCTCACCAGTCCCAGGACGAGCGACGCAAGCAGATCATCACCGACGTGGATGTTCTGTGCACCGCCGGTCCCTTTGCCCTGTGCCGGATCGGTCTCATCACCGGACGCACCCACCAGATCCGCGCCCACCTTGCCTATCTGGGTAAGCCGGTGCTGGGAGATATCAAATACGGCAACCGCAAAATGAACGAGCGCACCGGCACAAAAACCCAGGCGCTGTGTGCCGTCCGCATCAGCTTTCTGGACATCCCGGAGGAAAGCAGCCTCCATTACCTGTCCGGCAAGGTGGTCAAGCTGAAGGATCCCCAGATCCTGAAACAGTTTGATGCTCTGGACAAAAACAAAACAGCACCTGCCGGGGAGACCACATCGGCAAACTAAAACAAAAGCACCTGCAACCGGTCTTTTTGCTCTTGTGCAGAGCGGAGACCTGTTGCAGGTGCTTTATTATTATTTGCTTATTGCGGTGTTGCGCAGCTTATTTGTTGTCCTTTTCCTGCTGTTCCTGTTCCCGGCGCAGGTTGCGGATCCGCTTTTTCTCGCTTTCCACATGCTTCCAGGGCCAAGCAAAGCCCTCGTTCTGCTTGCACCAGCGGCTCAGGGGGTAAAAGGCAAAGGCAAAGCCAAACACATACAGCAGCAGGTACAGCAGCGAATCCAGCGTGATCAGGGCGTCCAGTGCACCGATCAATGCCATGATGCAGCCTGCCTTGAGGAAGAACAGCCCGTTCTGGCGGCAGTACTCGGTAAAATTTTCCGGTTTGACGGCACGGCGTCCCTGATCTCCCCAGACCCGGGGATTTTTCATCACCGAGTAGCCGTAAAAGACCATCATCAAGCCGCAGGTGAGCTGGAATCCAAAAAACATGGCAGGTACCTCTTTTTATTGATGGGCGGAACCGTTGTCCTCCGCTATGGCAAACTGTAAACGCCGGCAGGCAGCCTCTCAGTCCTCAAACAGGGGCTTCATCATAGGCAGGAAGTCCAGAGTCGCAAAGTAATCCCGGGGCGTCTGGGCACGGCGGATCAGCCGGTGGCTGCCGTCCTCGCACAGCAGCACCTCGGCACAGTGGAGCTTGCCGTTGTAGTTGTAGCCCATGGCAGAGCCGTGGGCACCGGTGTCGTGGATGTAGACCACATCCCCGATGTCGATCCGGGGCAGCATCCGGTCAACGGCAAACTTGTCGTTGTTCTCGCACAGACCGCCCACCACGTCGTACTTGTGGTCGCAGGGCTCATTTTCCTTGCCCAGCACCGTGATGTGGTGGTAAGCACCGTACATGGCGGGGCGCATCAGGTTGGCAGCGCAGGCATCCAGACCGATGTACTCCTTGTAGATGTGCTTTTCGTGGATGGCAGTTGCCACCAGTGCGCCGTAGGGTCCGGTGGTGAACCGACCCATCTCGGTAAAGATCGCCACATCTCCCATGCCGGCAGGCACAAGGATCTCCTCAAACTTCTGCCGCACGCCCTCGCCGATGGTCATGATGTCATTTTCGGTCTGGTCCGGGCGGTAGGGAATGCCCACGCCGCCGGACAGGTTGATCCATGCAATGTGGACACCGGTGGCTTTCTGGACCCGGACTGCCAGCCGGAACAGGATGGCTGCCAGCTCCGGATAGTAGGCGTCCGAAATGGTGTTGGAGGCAAGGAAGGCGTGGATACCAAAGTTCTTTGCGCCCTTTGCCGCCAGCTTTTTGTAACTGTCGATGAGCTGCTCTTCGGTCATGCCATACTTTGCCTCTCCGGGGTTGTCCATGACCTGAAAGCCCTCTTCGCTGTCACCCAGCTTAAAGGTCCCGCCGGGGTTGTAGCGGCAGAAGATATTCTCCGGGATGCCTGCCACCCGGTCCAGAAACTCCACCATGGTGGCGTCATCCAGATTGATGTAGGAATTCATCTCGTATGCCTTTTTCATATCCTCCACGGGAGTCTGGTTGGAGGAGAACATGACCTCGCTGCCGGTAAAGCCGCACACCTCGCTGAGCATCAGCTCGGTCAGGGAGGAGCAGTCCACGCCGCAGCCCTCTTCCCTGAGGATCTGCAGGATCACCGGGTTGGGCAGAGCCTTTACTGCAAAGTACTCCTTGAAGCCTTTGTTCCAGCTGAACGCCTTGTTGATGCGGCGGGCATTTTCCCGGATGCCCTTTTCATCGTAGATGTGGAAGGGGGTGGGCACGTCTTCCATGATCTCCTGCGCCATCGCCTCGGTCAGAAACGGTTTCTTTTCCATAATACATCCCTCTCATTTTGTGCAGGTCGGCGCCCGCCGCCCTGCGGTCTATTGCATGCGGTCCATTGCCGCAGTTGCAAGCAGGTTCAGAGTTTCAGGTTTTGCCGGGTGGGGGTAAAGGTGGGGATCATTGCCGCCAGCTGCTTCACCACTCCGTCGTCGTTGTGCTCTGCCGCCGCTGCAAGGTCCTGCAGCTGCTGGTAGAACACCGCTAGATCGATCTGCCGGGGACTTGCCACAAAGATCTTGTTGTGCTGGGTGCGGCGCATCTTGTCCTGCTCCTCGTCCATCATCAGCTCCTCGTAGAGCTTTTCGCCGGGGCGCAGACCCACCACCTTGATCTCCATATTTACCCCCGGCTCGTAGCCGTAAAAGCGGATCAGCTGTTTTGCCAGGTCCATGATCTTTACCGGCTCTCCCATGTCCAGCACATAAATATTGCCGCTTTCCGCCAGTGCACCCGCCTGCAGCACCAGCTGTGCCGCCTCGGGAATGGTCATGAAATACCGCTCGATGTTGGCATCGGTCAGGGTAACGGGTCCACCTTTTTTGATCTGTGCCTCAAACAGCGGGATCACGCTGCCGTGGCTGCCCAGCACGTTGCCGAACCGCACCGCCACACACTTCATATCGGTGTTGCCCGCAAAGGTCTGGATGAGCATTTCGCAGATGCGCTTGGTGCAGCCCATAACACTGGTGGGGTTCACTGCCTTGTCGGTGGACAGCTGCACGAACCGCTCCACCTCGTGTTCACTGGCACTTACCAGCAGATTCTTGGTGCCCAGCACATTGTTCTTTACTGCCTCGGCGGGGCTTACCTCCATCAGGGGCACGTGCTTATGCGCCGCTGCATGGAACACCACCGTGGGATGGTAGGTCTCAAAAACCTCGTCCAGACGCTTTTTATCCCGGATGGAACCAATGAGCACCGTCACCGGGATGTCCCGTCCATACTTCTGCTGCAGCTCCATCAGCAGCTCGTAGGCGCAGTTTTCGTAAATATCAAAGATCAGCAGCTTGCCAGGGTGGAAGCGCATGACCTGACGGCACAGCTCGCTGCCGATGGAACCGCCGCCGCCGGTGACCAGCACCGTCTTGCCGGTGAGGTAGCCGGAGATCTTATCGGTGTCCAGCGTCACCTCGTCCCGGGAAAGGAAGTCTGCGGTGTTCAGCTCCCGGAATGCCCCCTGCTGGGGTGCGTTTGCCCCCACCAGCTGGGGGTCGCTGAGCAGCTGCACCGCGCAGTGGGTGCTGACGCACAGGTCGATGACATGGTTCAGCCGGCTGCCCTTCAAGGTGGGGATGGCAACGATGATGCTGTGGATGCCGTACCGCTTGCACAGCTCCGGGATCTCCTCCAGCGTGCCCTTTACCGGCACCCCGTGGATGGTCTGGTGGAGCTTGGTGGGGTCATCGTCCACTGCCAGCACCGGACGACCATAGTTCCGATTGGACTTGCAGACGTTGATCGCCCAGGCACCTGCCTCCCCGGCACCCACGATCATCACCGGGCGGTTGGGGTCCTTGCTTGCTGCGCCCCGCAGCCGCTCCCCCAGAGGATGGTTCAGGAACAGCCGCCACGCCAGACGGCTGCCGCCGATGAGCAGGAAGATCAGCACCGACGCCATGCAGTTGGCAGAATTGAACAGCACACCGTGGATAAACAGCCGGTTGACGGCGTAGACGATAACGGTGGGCACCCCGATGATGCACGCCAGCCGCAGCAGGTCCCGCTCCCCGGCGTACTTCCACAGCACCGAGTACAGCCCGCCCAGCAGGAAGCTGACGATATACACCGCCACGATCCAGGGCAGGTTGTGATACAGCACGGCACGGTTATGGGGCCACCAGGTCGCCTCTACAGCGCCGTCTGCCCGCAGCAGCAGCGCAAAATAAAAACTGAATGCCACGATGACTGCGTCCAGCAGCACCAGCATTCCGCGGCGCAGATACACCTGCGGCGCGTTTTTGCTATTCTCTTTCACAAAAAAGTCCTCGATTTCCCTCAGTGCGGCATCCGCTGCCGCGCCTCTATTTCTGCCGGGCACTGTGCCCGGTTCCGGCTGCCGATGCTGCCCCGGACCGGACAGACATACAGCACCCTATCTGTTTATTATACTCAATTCCACCGGTCGTGTCCAGAAAATTCCGACATCCGCCGCATTTTCACGATTTTTCCCGTTTTTCGCCCTTTGCCGGGGCGGCGGAAAGCCCCTTCAGCTCCTCTCCCAGCCCCAGCGGCAGTGCTGCAAGGAGATACACCGCCGCCGTAACCGTTCCCCCTGCGGCAATGGCGGCAGCCTGCGCCAGCCGGTCCCCTGCCAGAAACCTTGCCAGCAGCCGCCACACGCCGGTGCCCGCTGCCCCTGCCGTCAGGGCAGCAAGGACCGGTGCCCCCAGCCACCGGCGGAAGGCGTGTTTTGTGCCGCTGGAAAACAGCAGCCGCCCGGTGTTTGCGGCACAGGTATAGGTGCAGGACAGCAGGATCACCGCCAGAAAGCCCTTCATGCCGAACCGGGGCAGCAGAAGCACCACCCCTCCGATCCGCAGGATGGAGTCCCACAGGCTGTAGCGGAACGCTGCTTTCTGCTCCCCTACCCCCTTCATTGCCCCGTCCACCATGCTTTCCAGATACATCAGGGGCATGGCAGGTGCCAGCGCCTGCAGATAAAACCCTGCCTCCGGGCTGCCGTACAGCAGCTGTGCCGCCGGTCTGCCCCACACCCAGAACAGGACTCCTGCCAATGCAGAAAAGTACCCGGTGAGCCGCAGCATCCGGTCCAACAGCCGGTTCAGCCGCCGGGTCTGCCCTTCTATGTGCGCCTGGGTGATCTCCGGCATCAGCAGCACCCCCAGACTGCCCAGCAGCCCAAAGGGAAAATTCAACAGCGGCAGCGCCATACCCTTGAGGACGCCGTACTGTTCCAGCGCCGCAGCCCGTCCGCCGCTGTTTGCCAGATATATCGCAAGGCAGGCGGGCACCAGCATATTTTCCGCTGTGTGCAGCCCGCTGGACAGTACCCGCCCACCCTCCACCGGCCAGAGGATCTCCCACAGCCGCCTGCCGGGGTCCGGAGGGCGGAGGGGTTTTGCGGTGCCAAAGCACCGTGCTGCCTCCCGCCGGTAGAACGCCAGCATAATGGAGGCGGACACCGCCTCGCTGAGGGCGGTGGCACCCAGCACCAGCATACAGCGGGTGCCTGTATCCCGCAGCCGTGCGGCAGAAAGGGCGGACACCACCAGGGCGATCCGCACCGCCTGCTCCGCCAGCTGGCTGATGACGTTGGGCGTCACCTGCCGCCGTGCCAGAAAAAAGCCCCGGAGCACCGCCGCCCCCGCCATCCAGGGCATCCCCAGCGCCGACACCCGCAGCGCCCCGGCGGCACGGACATCCCCTAGCCACCACCGGGCTGCCGGCTCCGCAGTGCCCAGCTGTACCGCCATGGCAGCCAGTCCCAGCCCCATTGCCGCCAGACCCAGCCGCTGCAGCATCCCCCTTGCCGCTGCCGGGCTGCGGCTCAATTCCTCGGTCAGCAGACGGGTCGCCGCCACCGACACCCCCGCCGTGGCAAGGGTGACAAAAAGGGAGTACACCGCCAGCACCAGCTGATACAGCCCCATGCCCTCCCCGCCCAGCGCATTTGCCAGATAGATCCGCAATCCCATGCCTGCCAGACGCAGCACCACGTCCGACCCGGTAAGCAGCACTGCGTTCTTAAAGTAGCTCCGCCCCATGCCGCACCTCCTGCCCTGCTCCCGTTCAGCCTATGCAGCGTCCGGTGCCGCTATGCCGCAGAAACATCCCGCCCAAAGAATGGAAATGCCAAAGCCCCTGGGTTCCGCTGCAGAGATTGACATTTGCTGCAGAAATTGATAAACTATCTTTTGTACTTTCCTGCGGGAGTGGCGGAATGGCAGACGCGCTGGTTTTAGGCACCAGTTCCGAAAGAGTGAGGGTTCGACCCCCTTCTCCCGCACCACAAAAAAGCACATGGGGTCGTGCATCCCGTGTGCTTTTTGTTTTGGCGGTCCGGCGCAGGCTTTCTGCCGGGCTGCAAGATGTTCTGAACGACCGGAGGTTTTTATGATTTTTTCCATCCGCAATCTCAGCTTTGAGATCGGCTCCCTGATGCTGGAAGGCTGGTTTGCCTTTGCTGCTCGGGTGTGCTGCGCCCTTCTGATCCTTGCCGCCGGGCGGCTGCTCCGGAGCTGGTCCACCCGCAAGCTCTTTCCCCGGCTGCTGCAACGGCAGTGGCACTTCCCTGCCACCGGCATCCTGCTGCGGAGCTTTGCCGCCCCGGTAGACCGGATCCTTGCTGTCGTCAGCATCTATCTGGCGGTGTACAGCCTGCCCTGGGCGATCAACGGCATCCCCCGGCTGCTGACCATCCTTTTCCAGATGGCGATCACCTTCCTGATCTGTCAGGGGCTTTACGCCGCCTCGGACCTGACGGGGCTGCTGCTGGATTCCTGCGGCAGTGAGGTGCGCACCAACAAGACCCTCACCTCCCTGCTGAACAAGGTGTACAAATTTCTTGTCATCGTTCTGGGCATCATGACCATGGCGCAGGAGACCGGTCTGCCGGTGGGCAGCATCGTAGCAAGCGCTGGTCTGGTAGGTCTCACCGTCTCCCTTGCGGCGCAGGACACCGCCAAAAACCTGTTCAGCGGGGTGGTGATCCTGCTGGACAAGCCCTTTGTCATTGGCGACTGGATCACCGTAGGGGACGTGGAAGGCGAGGTGGTGGACATCAACTTCCGCTCCACCAAGGTGCGGACTCTGGACAACTCCCTCTGCATCCTCACCAACAGCAATGTCAGTGCCGCCACCATCAAAAATGCCACCCAGCGGAATAAGCGGCTGTACCGTTTTACCCTTGGGGTCACCTACAACACCACCCGTCCCCAGCTGGAAAAGCTCATGGAGGACCTGACCGCCATGCTGAAGGCAAGCCCCTACACCTACGAGGACTCGGTGTTCGTGCGGCTCACCGGCTTTGGAGCTTCCAGCATCGACCTGATGGTAAACGCCTACCTGCGCACCGCTGAGCTGAGCAGCTTTCTGCAGATGCAGAACCAGCTGAACCTTGACCTCATGGACGTCATGAAGCAGGACGGGGTGGACTTTGCCTTCCCCTCCACCAGCGTTTACATCGAAAAGACCTGAATCCCTTCACGTTTTTTGTAAAAGAAAAGCATCCGCAGCCCTTTCCTGCCGGCAACGCCGGGGCACGGGGAAACGACTGCGGATGCTTTATTTTTCTGCCTTAGTTTGCAGCGTCCTTTGCCAGAGCTGTGTCGATGTTCTTTTGGAGGGCGGCAAGGTTTTCTTCCTTGTCGATGCCCCCCAGCAGCGGCTCTCCCACCACCTTGCCGCTGCGGTCAAAGACATAGGTAGTGGGGAATGCCATGATGCCCAGCGCAAAGCTGCCTGCCTCGCTGCCGGAATCAAAGTAGATGTTGCGGTAGCCTGCCCCTGTTGCTGCAAGGAGCTGCTTTGCGGTCTCGATGCCCTGAGGGTTGCCGTCCAGCGTCTCGGTGTTGATGCCGATGACCTCGCCCCCCTGCTCCTTTACCTGCTGGTTCAGGGCATTCAGGTCGTCCAGCTCTTCCACACAGGGCTTGCAGCCGTTGAACCAGAAGTTCACCACCGTAAAGGCGTTCTGTGCAAACAGGCTGCTGTCCACCGGGTTGCCATCCAGGTCGGTGCCCTTGAAATCCGGGAAGGCGCTGCTGTCCACTGCAGAATTTGCATTCCCGGCGTCCTCCGGGGAGAGGGCGGCGATCTTTTTTTCGATCTCCCGGATCTTTTCGGCGTCCGAAGTCAGGGTCTTATATTCCTCTGCCGTAAACTGGTCCTTTGCCTTTTCCACAGCGCTCAGCAGAAAATCCCCGTAGTTGCTGGTAAGGACATCCTCGGTGACGTTTTTGTCCATGGAAGCAAATACCTTTTCCCACAGCCCGTCGTTGGCAGAAAGGATCCGGTTTTCCTCTGCAAGGTACTCTTCCTCGGTCCGGGTCTCTGCTGCTGCAGAGGAGGCAGAGGATGCCGGGGCGCTGCCCTGTCCGCAGCCGGCAAGAGCAAACAGCAGCACAAGGCTCAGCAGCAGAGGGATAATGCGAAGATGTTTCATAGCTTTACTCCTTTGTTTCGTTGGCGGACCGGTCTCCCAGTCCAAATCTGTATCGGATGGCGTCTGTGGGGCAGGCGTCCACACACATGCCGCAGCGGATGCACTCGGCGTGGTTGGGGGTCCTGGTAATGTCCACGTCCATCTTGCACGCCTTTGCGCAGGCGCCGCAGGAGACGCATTTGCCGGTGTCCACCTGCATCTGGAAAAGGGACACCCGGTTCAGCAAAGCGTAGAACGCCCCCAGCGGGCACAGCCACTTGCAGAAGGGGCGGTAGAACACCACGCTGCCCACCACCACTGCCGCCAGCACGAATGCTTTCCATGTAAAAAGCCTGCCCAGTGCGGCACGGATGCCTGCATTGGTGAGGGACAGAGGGATTGCCCCTTCCAGCACGCCCTGAGGGCAGAGGTACTTGCAGAAATACGGGTCCCCCATACCCAGCCCGTTTACCGCCGCCACCGGCAGCAACACCACCATCACCAGCAGGACCCCGTACTTCAGGTACCGCAGGGGCTTGAGCTTCCGGGTGGACAGCTTGGGCGAGGGGATCTTGTGCAGCAGCTCCTGAAACCAGCCAAAGGGACACAGAAAGCCGCAGATGAACCGTCCCAGCAGCACCCCCAGCAGGATCAGGGTGCCGGTGACGTAGTAAGAAAACCGGAACTTGGAGGACCCCACCACCGCCTGAAAGGACCCGATGGGGCAGGCACCGGCAGCACCGGGGCAGGAATAGCAGTTGAGCCCCGGAACGCACAGGCGCTTGCCCGCCCCCTGATACAGGGTGCCTTTGGCAAAATTAGGCAGATGGAAGTTGGTCAGCAGTGTGGCGCACGCCTGAATCCATCCCCGGAACCGGACCAGCGTTTTTTTGTTATCCAATGCCCACACACTCCATACACAGCCGGATCGCTTTTGAGAACACGGTGTCCGCCTCTCCCCGCCACACCCCGAAGAGGATCATCCCCACCGCCGCAGCCAGCAACAGCAGCTGCGCCTGTTTTTTTGTCAGAAACATTTTTTGCCTCCCGTTGGTTGATGGCACCAGTATACCCCGGCGGGGATAAAATCTCTGCTAAGAAAAATTTAACACAAATCTTATGCCGGTCTGCTATAATCTGATATAATGAATAAAAACGAAAGGTGGCGAATGCCATGCGTCTTTTGGTCGTGGAGGACGAGCAGTCCCTACAGGAGGATATCACCCGGAAGCTGCGGCTGTCCGGCTATGAGGTGGACAGCTGCGGCGACGGAGAAACGGCGCTGGATATGCTGGCGGCGGAGCGGTACGATCTGGTATTGCTGGACCTGAACCTGCCCCGGGTGGACGGGATGCAGGTGCTGCGGACCCTGCGGCAGCGGGACCTTGAGACCTGCGTGCTGATCCTTTCTGCCCGCAGCGAGATTGCCGACAAGGTGGAGGGGCTGGACGCCGGGGCAAACGACTACCTGTCCAAGCCCTTTCATCTGGCGGAGCTGGAGGCACGGGTCCGCAGCCTGACCCGGCGGCGGTTCATCCAGCAGGATGTGTGCCTGTGCTGCGGCAGGCTGTCCTTCAACAGCCGGAGCCGGGTCGCCTCTGTGGAGGGGCAGCCCCTTGCCCTGACCCGGAAGGAGACCGGAGTGCTGGAATACCTGCTGCTCCATCAGGGACGCCCGGTAAGTCAGGAAGAGCTGATGGAGCACGTCTGGGACGGCAGTGTGGACCAGTTTAGCAACTCCATCCGGGTGCACATGTCCGCCCTGCGCAAAAAGCTGCGGGCGGCTCTGGGCTACGACCCCATCCGCAACCGCATCGGCGAAGGCTACCAGCTGGAAGGAGACCCCCAATGAAAAAGATCTCGCTGCAATGGCGCATCACCCTGCTCACCGCCCTGCTCATTGCCGCAGCGTGTGTGAGCCTGAACCTGCTGCTGTACCGCTCCGGCGTCACCGGCATGGACTCCCTCAACGGGTTTATGATGCAGTACCAGCCGGGAAGCTCTGAGGAGCTGACCATCCAGATCCCGGACGAGGAGATGTCCAGCCTGCTGCAGCACTTTTCGCAGGAGGTCTACGATGCAAAAGCGGTGTTTGGGCGCAAGGGCTGGTGCATCACCGCTCTGGTGACCCTGCTCAGCGGTGCCATCGCCTATTTTGTTACCGGCAGGGCGCTGAAGCCCCTGCAGCAGCTTGCCCGACAGGCAGAAAAGATCAATCAGGACAGCATCGCCACCACCCGGCTGGACCAGACCACCGTGACGGAGTTCCGGCAGCTGAGCCGCTCGGTAAACCAGATGCTGGACCGGCTGGCGCAGTCCTTTGAGCTGCAGCGGCAGTTCGCCGGCAACGCCGCCCACGAGCTGCGGACCCCGCTGGCGATCCTGCAGACAAAGCTGGAGCTTTTTGCCGAGGAGCACTCGGACATGGACCGGGACACCGCCGGACTGGTAGGCTCCCTCCGGGAGCAGATCGACCGGCTCACCGCTCTGGTAGGCACCCTGCTGGAAATGAGCAGCCTGCAATCCGTATCCCGCACCGACACCATCGCCCTTGCGCCGCTGGTGGAGGAGATCCTTGCAGACCTTGCCGCCCCGGCGCAGCAAAAGGGCATCACCCTCCGGCAGGACTGCGCCGACCTTACCATGGTGGGCAGCGACGGGCTGATCTACCGGCTGGTGTTCAATCTGGTAGAAAATGCCATCAAGTACAACCGCCCCGGGGGCAGCGTTCTGGTGACCCTCCGGCAGGAAGGGCAGCAGGGGCTGCTGCGGGTGACGGACACCGGCACCGGCATCCCGGACAGCTGCCGGGGCAGCGTCTTTCAGCCCTTTTTCCGGGTGGACAAGTCCCGGAGCCGTGCAATGGGAGGGGTGGGGCTGGGGCTTGCCCTTGTGCGGGAGATTGCCGTCCTCCATGGCGGCACCGCTGTGGTGGAGGACAGCTCCCCCCAAGGCACCACCTTTGCGGTGACTCTGCCGCTGGAGCAGGTGCCCTCGGCACAGAGGGCAATTTCCGGATGAGGGCGCACCGGCAGATGCTGCTGGCGGTTACATACCTCTCAGACGCACTTTGTGCGCCAGCTCCCCTTTCGGCAAAGCTCTCCCTGAAAGGGAGAGGTGGCTGCGACCAATGGGAGCAGACGGAGAGGGTCCATCCCCGGCGCTTGACTTTACCCCACCGCCGCATTATACTGTCTAACGACAAAAGCCGCAGACCCCTGCCCCCTGCCTCAGGCACGGCACCGGGAGCCTGCAAAAGGAGGAGCTATGCGTTACGCCATCGTATTCAGCAGCCGCACCGGCAACACCCGGCTGCTGGCAGACACTCTCCGCAGCTGCCTGCCCCCGGAGGACTGCTGCTATTTTGGCACCCCGGACCCTGCCGCCTTGGAGGCAGATGCCCTTTATGTGGGCTTCTGGACCGACAAGGGACACGCCGACGATGACACCACCCAGTTTTTGAAGCAGCTGCAGGGCAAAAAGGTGTTCCTGTTTGGCACCGCAGGCTTTGGCGGCAGCGAGGAGTATTTTGAAAAGATCCTCAAAGCAGTGCAGAAGTCTCTGGACAAGAGCAACACCCTCACCGGCAGCTTTATGTGTCAGGGCAAAATGCCCCTCTCGGTGCGGCAGCGGTACGAAAAGATGAAGGCACAGCCCATTCCCCTGCCCAATGTGGACGCTTTGATCCGGAACTTTGACAGTGCCCTTTCCCACCCGGACGCCGAGGATCTGGAACACCTGAAGCACGCCGTACAATAAACAAAACACCTGCGACCTTTGCCGGAGTAGACCCGGAAAGACCGCAGGTGTTTTGTTTATAGGATGTGGACGTCTGCACAGGGTTCATTGTCGTCTCTTTTATCAGGCAGATTTTTTGCTGGCAAGTTCCTTGACTTCTTCAATGGACAATTTAGAATACTTTGCCACTTTTTCATAGGGCATTCCATCTGCGAGCATCTCCAAAGCACACTCGATGCGCTCATCCTTACGCATTTCTTCCATTGCTCTGCACATAGATGCCACTCCTTTCGCATCTTGCTTAAAGTATTGTACCCGATTTGCAAGCACAGGTTCGCTCGTTTTCTACCCTTCTTCAGGAATATTGTATCATCTCCGCCCGTTTTCTGCATGTATCATTCACGCAGAAAACGCCCCCATTCACGCAGGTTTGGACTGCAGCCGGCGCAAAAAAGGGGCCGCCGCATCCGATACCATGCAGCAGCCCCTCTTTGGAAAGGAGAACCTATGATGAAACTCTTGCTCCTGCTCTCAGCCTTTGACGCCGCCAAGCGCCACACCGCGGACGATGAATTTTGAGAGCAGCAGGTAAACAATGATAACAGGCAGGATGGCGATGGCGACCAGCATATAGACTTTGCCCATATCGAATTTGAGGAAGTCCGCACTGCGCAGCTGCGCAATGAGGATGGGCAGGGTCTTTTTATCCGCTGTATCCAGCACAAGTGCCGGGATAAAGTAGTTGTTCCAGCTTGCCACAAAGGAGAAGATGGCCTGCACCGCCAGAGCGGGCTTCATGATCGGAAGCACGATGTGGTTGAAGATGTAAAACTCCCCTGCCCCATCGATGCGAGCCGCTTCCACGATCTCCATGGGAAGCGATGCATCCAGATACTGCTTCATGAAGAAGAACACGGCCGGGGCTGCAATACTGGGAACGATGAGCGGGATAAAGCTGTTTTTCAGTCCCATTTTGGTGATGAGCTGCAAAAAGCCCAGCGCCGACACCTGGGTGGGCATCGTCATGATCAGCAGGATGAGCGCAAATGCAGCCTTTTTGAATCTGAAATTATAGGCATAGATGCCATAGGCCGTAAGTGCTGAAAAGTAGACGCTGAGCGCCGCCGAGCAGGCAGAAACGATCAGGCTGTTCTTCACGCCGGACATCACCGGGATATTGGCATCCGACAGCACATTTTTCAGGTTCGTCAGCAGCGATCTGCCGGGCAGAAGGGAGAAGCCCTTCTGGATCTCAAAATGGGTGCGGGTAGAGTTGATGAGCAGCACATAGAAGAAGAACAGGCACAGAAAGCTCAGCAGCACCAGCACTGCATAGCTCACCGTACGGCGGGCAGCAAGCGTTGCCTTTTCCGATTTTGTTTTCACTGCATGTGACATTATGCTTTACCTCCCTTCGCCTGTCTGGCTGCCTGTTTGCGGGCCTTGCGCTCCGCTTTGCTCAGACCGTCCTCTTCCCGGGTAAGCGAGAAGTAGACCACCACGCAGAGCACTGCGCACACCAGGAACAGCACCACCGAAACTGCACCGGCCATGCCATAGTTCTTGCTGAACAGATGGTTGTTCAGGTACATGATCATGGTGGTGGAGGTGCGGTCCGGACCGCCTTTTCCGTTCGTCAGGATCTGCGGCACATCAAACATCTGTAGGCCGCCGATCATGGAGGTGATCATCACATAGACCAAAATCGGTCGGATGAGGGGGATGGTGATCTTCCAGAACATCTGATTCGGGCTGCAGCCATCCAGTTCTGCCGCTTCGTACAGGGTAGGATCCACGCCCATAATGGCTGCCATCAGCATGATGGTGGTGTTGCCGAACCACATCAGAAAGTTCATCAGACCGATCAGCCCCCGGTTGCCCCAGACCGTATTCAAAAAGCTGAATGGCTGTTTGAGCAGCCCCATGCTCACCAGTGCCGCATTCACCGGGCCATTGTCCGAGAACAGCGCAAAGAACAGCATAGCAAAGGCCGATGCCATGATCAGGTTTGGCATGTAGATGACCGTTTTAAAGAAGGTCTGCCCCTTGAGTTTGAGCCGCAGGTCGGTAAACCATGCCGCCAGCAGCAGCGAAACTGCGATCTGCGGGATAAAGCCGATGATCCAGAGCAGCAGCGTGTTGCCAAAGTATTTGGGCAGGTCGGTAGAAAACAGGGTGATGTAGTTTTTCAGACCCACAAAGTTAGGACCGATGATCTTTAACCCGCTGCGGAAGTATTCAAAAAAGCTGTAGTAAATGGTAGAACCCAGCGGGATCAGCTGAAACACTGCAAAGATGATAAAGAACGGTGCGATGAAGATGTAGCCCCATTTGGCATAGCTGATCGAGCTTTTCTTTTGGGTTTTATGCATGGAACTGCCCTCCTGACGTACGCTGCATCCAACAAAAGGGACGGGCGGGAACATCGTCCAGCCCGCCCCTCTGATGCAGTTTTATAGTTTTGCTTCAGGCGTGCATTATTCGGGCCAGACCACATCGGTCAGTTCCGGGTACTTCTCCTTGATCGAGGTCTCAAAGTTTGCTTTTGCGGTATTCTCGTCCACATTGCCGGTGAAGTAATCCTTGAATGCGGTCTGGAAGCTCTCGTTCAGACCCTGGTCATAGGGACCTGCGTTGGACATATCGATCTTCTTTGCGGCCTCCGCAAACAGGGCGATATGGTTCTGCCCGCCCAGGAAGTCGGACTTGTAATCGCTGCCTGCGATCTCTTCCATGGCCTTTTCGTTGTTCGTATAGTCCTGCGTATCCAGCGTGATCTGCTTCATGATGGCTTCATCGCAGGTCAGCTTCTGCATCACATCGCGGATGGTGTCGATGTTATCGCTGCCCGCTGCGCCGCAGATCCAGGTACCGCCCCAGTAATAAGGCTGAGGACCTTCGCACACAGCGTAATCGCCGTAGATGCCGTTGCCCACTTCTTCCTTGCCGCCCTCGGCCACAGGCTTTTCCAGAGAGTTGCCCAGCAGGGTAAAGTTGATGCCCCAGGTGGAGTAGAAGAAGCCGAACACCTTACCGGTGGGACCTTGGTCCGCTGCCCACTGGCTGTCCCACAGGCTGGACTTGTTGTTGTAACCCTTATCGGTATATTCCTTGGTCTGGTCCACCCACTTCATGATGTTGGGATCCACCTTGACGGTGGTGCCGTCCACCCAGGGTGCAGACACGTTGTTGGAGAAGGTGCGGTAGGCATCGTCAAAGCCGGAAAGCATCTTGTAGCCCTTGTCGTGTGCCTTGGCGGCTACGGCGTTGAACTTATCCCAATCGGACAGGAAGGTCTGCACCTCGGCGGGATCCTCGGTGCCCAGCACACTTTTTGCGATGCTGCGGCGGTAAGCAAACAGACCCGGGGTCGCCTGCCAGGTGGTGCCGCGCTGGCTGCCATCCACAGAAACGATATCCTTTGTGTACTGGTACTGCCCTGCCAGGTCGGAGTCGGTCAGACCGATGTCCGCCTTGACATCCAGTGCGTAATCAGAATCCACATATTTCAGCGCGTAGTCCGCCTCGATCAGGAAGATATCCACCTTGTCGTCCGCAGCGGCGGCATCCTGGTTCAGCAGCGCTTCGTCCAGCTTGTTCTGATAGTTGTTATTCTCGTTTGCATTGATGGTCCACTTGACGGTGGTGCCGTCCTTCAATGTAGTGGTGGACTTATCGCTGGCGACGGAAGCAACTTCGGGGTAGTAATCATTGAAGCGGCTCTGAAATTCATCGTTCCAGCACCAAATATTCAAAACCTTGCCCTGTGCTGCGGGTGCATCGGAAGCTGCGGAGGACGCCGTTGAGGATGCAGCCGAAGAAGCGGTGGTAGAAGAGGAACCGCCGCAGGCGCTCAGCGCTGCCGTGATAGTGACCGCACCAGAAGCCAGCAGGAAATTACGACGCGAAATCTTTCTCATAATAAAAAGCCTCCTTCAATGTTTTTTGTTTTGTAACAAAGAATTTCTTCACAGAAAGCTCCGGTCCGCCCGGAACTTATTGCAACAACTTTATACGCTGCCCACCGAGCCGCCTTCCAGCAGCTTACCCGTTACCGGGATCTGCTCGGCCAGGGTCACACGGGGGTGCTCTATCATCTGCACCAGCTTATCCGCCGCCATCCGCCCCAGCATTCTGGTGTTCTGCTGCCAGGTCACCAGCTGAGGTTTCATCACGCGGGAGAGATAGATGCCGTCGTAACCCATTACGGAGATATCCTCCGGGATGCTCAGACCCGCCTCCCGCAGGGCGATGCTGCCGCCCATGGCCGAAAAGTCGTCCGGGAACAAAATGCAGGTGGGACGCTGCGGGAGCGCCAGCAGCGCCCGGGTCTCCTGCGCACAGCGGTCCGGGTCGTGGTAAACGCCGCTGCGCACATACTCGTCCGGGATGTGCAGATCCAGCTCCTCACAGCTTTTGTAAAAGCCTGCCAGCCGTTTTTCTGTAACGGCGGTACGCTCGCCGTGGATAAAGGCGATGCGGCGGTGCCCTTTGGCGTAGGCGTAGCGCACCAGCGCCGAAAGCCCGTTGACGTTATCGGAAAGGACGGCCATCCGGTTGTTGAACACATGGTCGATGGTCACCACCGGCACATCACTGTTCACCAGCTCCACCACCTGCGGGTCGTTAAAATCCACACAGGCGATCACCGCACCATCCACGCCCCGGTAGTGGCAGTGCTCCAGGTAGGTCATGGTCCTGCCGCCAAGGTTCCGGTTGATAAAGGTGATATCGTAGCCCAGTTTTTCCACCTGCACCTTGAAGCTGTCCAGCACTGCGGAGAAATATTCGTGTGCCAGGCCGCTCTGCCGTTCGTCCACGAACAAAACGCCCAGGTTATAGGTGCGGTTGGTCTTCATGGCGCGGGCCGCCATATTGGGCACATACCCCATCCGGCGCGCCGTCTCGCGGATACGGTCGCGGGTGGCGGCAGAGATATCCGGCTGACCGTTGAGCGCCTTGCTCACCGTTGCCACCGAAACACCGCATTCCTGCGCCAGATCCTTTAAAGATGACATTTCGCTGCCCTCCCAGCGAAGGACTGTTTTGCCAGTGCACTTCGCAAGTCCTCAATCGTTTTCGCAATCTCAATATATCGCACTTTGCACGAAAAATCAAGCGGAAGTTGGAAATTCTTCACCTGAAAATCAACATTTTGGCAATCTGCAGAGCTTTCCTGTGCCAGGATTATGCAATCTGTACCGTTTTCGTTACATTTCGTTACCGTTCGATAAAAGTTTCGTTTCTGGCGTGGTCTGCAGGCCAGCTGCAGCAGGGATCCACCTGTTGTATATTTCAGCAGAGTGCTTGCTTTTTGCCGCAGGATAGTCTATTATCAGTGTGACGAGTTCCCTGCCTGCCTTTGAGCCGCAATTTCTAAATCGTTTTCGCAAATTCAGGATTCCAGCGTTTTCGGTTTTCCACAAAGGAGGAACAAGGCTATGAAATACGGACATTTTGAAGATGCACGCCGGGAATATGTGATCGATACGCCCCGCACGCCCCTGCCTTGGATCAACTATCTGGGCAGTGAGGATTTTTTCAGTCTGGTGTCCAATACCGGCGGCGGCTACAGCTTTTACCGGGATGCCCGGCTGCGCCGGCTCACCCGCTACCGTTACAATAACTCCCCCCTGGATCAGGATGGGCATCGCATCTATATCAAGGATGGCAGCACCATCTGGAATCCGGGCTGGCAGCCCACCAAAACAGAGCTGGATGCCTATACCTGCCGCCACGGCCTGGGCTACACCATCCTGGAAGGCGAGAAAAACGGCATTGCGGCGGTGCAGGAGCTGTTTGTCCCTCGGGGCGATGCCTGCGAGATCGACCGGCTGACCCTGACAAACCGGACAGCCGCCCCCAAAACGCTGGATGTGTTCAGCTATGTGGAGTTTTGCCTGTGGGATGCCATGGACGACAGCTCCAACTTCCAGCGCAACTTTTCCACCGGCGAAGTAGAGGTGGAGGGCAGCGCCATCTACCACAAGACCGAATACCGGGAGCGCCGCGATCACTACGCCGTATTCTGGACCAACACCCCTGTTACCAGCTTTGATACCAGCCGGGACGCTTTCTGCGGCGTGTATGGCGGCCCTGCCGCACCGCAGGCCGTACTGGCCGGGCACTGCTCCGGCAGTATTGCCCATGGCTGGGCGCCGGTGGGTGCCCACCACTTCCATCTTACACTGACCCCGGGCGAGCAGAAGCGCATCATCTTCGGGCTGGGTTACATCGAAAACCCGCAGGCAGAAAAGTTTACAGCGCCCGGCATCCTCAACAAGACACGGGCCGAGGCCATGATGGCGCGCTACGCTACGGATGCGCAGGTGGATGCCGCCCGCAAAGCGCTGGCCGATTACTGGCAGGAGCTGCTGTCCGGCTGGCAGCTGACCTCCGGCGAGGAAAAGCTGGACCGGATGGTGAGCCTGTGGAACCAGTATCAGTGCATGGTGACCTTCAACATGAGCCGCAGCGCCAGCTACTACGAAAGCGGCATCGGTCGCGGCATGGGTTTCCGGGATTCCTGTCAGGATCTGCTGGGCTTTGTCCACATGATCCCCTCCCGTGCGCGGGAACGCATCCTGGATATTGCCGCCACCCAGTTTGAGGACGGCAGCGCCTACCACCAGTATCAGCCCCTGACGAAAAAGGGCAACCGGGATGTGGGCAGCGGCTTCAACGATGACCCGCTCTGGCTCATTGCGGGAACCACCGCCTACCTGCGGGAGACCGGCGACTGGTCTATCCTGGACGAATCCGTAGCCTTTGATAACGATACCGCCAAAGCGCAGCCCCTGATGGAGCATCTGCGCCGGAGCTTTAACTATACCCGCACCCATCTCGGCCCGCACGGCCTGCCCCTTATCGGTCGGGCGGACTGGAACGACTGCCTGAATCTGAACTGTTTCTCGGCGCACCCGGGCGAGAGCTTCCAGATCACTGGCCCCAGCGAGGGACCCGTGGCCGAGAGCGTGTTCATCGCCGGCATGTATGTCAAATACGGGCACGAATATGCTGCGCTCTGCGACCATCTCGGTCTGACGGACGAGGCCGCCGCCGCCCGCCAGAGCATCGATGCCGTAGAGCAGGCCGCGCTGACCGCCGGGTGGGACGGCGCATGGTTCCGCCGTGCCTACGACGCCTTCGGCGCGCCCGTGGGCAGCAGAGAATGTGATGAGGGGCAGATCTTTATTGAGCCGCAGGGCATGTGCGTGATGGCAGGCATCGGTCTGAAGACCGGGCAGGCCGCGCAGGCTTTAAAGAGCGTGGAGGAGCGGCTGGATACCAAATACGGCGTGGTGCTGCAGCAGCCGGCCTACACCAGCTACCGCCTTAACCTGGGCGAGATCTCCAGCTATCCTCCGGGATACAAAGAGAATGCGGGCATCTTCTGCCATAACAACCCCTGGATCAGCTGCGCCGAAACGGTGCTGGGTCACGGCGACCGGGCCTTTGCTGTTTACAAAAAGACCTGCCCTGCCTATATCGAGGACATCAGCGAGATCCACCGCACTGAACCTTACGTTTACAGCCAGATGATCGCCGGGTGCGATGCCCCCACCTTCGGCGAGGCCAAGAACAGCTGGCTCACCGGCACGGCGGCATGGACCTTTGTGAACGTCAGCCAGTACATTCTGGGCATCCAGCCCACCTTGAACGGCCTGCGTATCGACCCCTGCATCCCGCGTACGCTGACGGGCTATACCGTCACCCGCCGCTATCGCGGGGTCATTTACCACATCCGCGTGGAGAACCCCCATGCCGTGCAGAAGGGCGTGGTCTCCGTCACGGTCAATGGTTCGACCATAACGGGAAACCTTCTGCCGCTGGCAAAGCCCGGCGAAACCGTAGAGGCTACGGTGGTGATGGGATGACCCTGCAATAAACCGCTGCCGCCCCGAACGACCGCCCCCGCGTATGCCCATCTGATACGATAAAAGGAGAACCATAATGGCTGAATTTTCAAAAGAATTTGTCTGGGGTGCTGCAACAGCGGCCTATCAGATCGAAGGCGGTGCCGCAGAGGGAGGCAAGGGCGTGAGCATCTGGGATGTTTTTTCCCACACACCGGGATGCACCTACCGGGGCGAGACCGGCGACGTTGCCTGCGACAGCTACCACCGCTGGAAAGAGGACGTTGCGCTGCTGCAGTCCATGCACCTGAAAGCCTACCGCTTTTCCGTAGCGTGGACCCGCATTGCCCCCAACGGCGGCACGGACTGGAACGAGGAAGGCTTTGCCTATTACAATGCCCTTGTAGATGCCCTGCTGGAAGCCGGGATCGAACCTTATGTAACTTTGTATCACTGGGACCTGCCCCAGGCTCTGGAAGAAAAGGGCGGCTGGCGTAACGAAGACACCGCCCACGCCTTTGCCCGGTATGCCGCAAAAATGGCAGAGCACTTCAAAGACCGGGTACACCAGTGGTTCACCTTCAACGAGCCTGCCTGCATCGTAAAGATGGGCTACGGCACCGGAGAGCACGCCCCGGGTCTAAAGCTGCCGCTGGAAGGGCAGTTTACCTGCTGGCGGAACGTTATCTACGCCCACTGCCTTGCCGCACAGGAGCTGCGCCGCGCAGACCCGGAAAACAAGGTAGGTTTTGTTTCCACCGGCCGCATCTGCTACCCGGTGTCGGAGGCAAAAGTGGACGTGGATGCTGCCCGGTCCCTGACCTTTGCCTGCCCGGATGACGACTGGGCCTTCACCCACACCATGGCACTGGACCCGGTCTGTCTGGGCCGCTGGCCGGAACCGGACCTCTGCGGACCAAGGCTTGCGGCCTGCATCGCCGCCGTGCCGCAGCACATCAACAACGCCTTGCCCCTGGGCAAGCCGGACATGGTGGGGCTGAACATCTACAACGCCGCCCCGGCACAGATGGGCGAAAACGGTCCCAGCTATGTGGAGCGCCCCGCCGGGTACGCCCATACCGCCATGAACTGGCCGGTGGAGCCGGAATGCCTGAATTGGGGTCCCCGCCAGATGCAGGAGCGGTACGGTCTGCCCATGTTCATCACCGAAAACGGCCTGTCCTGTACGGATAAAGTTTACCGGGACGGCAAAGTGCACGATGCGGACCGCATCGATTTTCTGGCACGGTATCTGGAAAAGCTATCGGAAGGCATCCATGCCGGTGCAGATGTACGGGGGTACTTCCACTGGAGCCTGCTGGACAACTACGAGTGGCACAGCGGCTACCGGGAGCGGTTCGGCTTAGTGTATGTGGATTACGTCACCGGGCAGCGCATCCCGAAAGACAGCGCATTCTGGTATGGTGAAGCTGCCGCCACCAATGGTCGCTCCATCTGACTGCATAAAAAAATAGAGGGGCTGCTGCATTCAACCGTGCAGCAGCCCCTTATCTGTTGAAACAGAACGCTCCGGCCCATTGCAGTGGGTCGGAGCGTTCTGCTGGAAAAAAGAAAAAAGAAACTTAACCGGCTGCGATTTCAGCCTGGGAGGTCGCGTTGTTCTGGGCGGGCATTTCCGGCGGGGTGCCGGAGGGGGAGCCAGCAGGTTTCTCCGGCGGGGTGCCGCTCTCCACCTCCAGGGTCTGTTCCGCGTTGATGGCATCGTTCACGGGGGCATCGATGTTCAACGTCAGCTCCCGAATGGTCAGGCTGGCTGCCCTGCCCTCGTTTTCGGTGCCGGACTTGATGCCGTTTTTGCCTGCAGCTGTGATGTTCAATACATCTATAAATTGTTCTTCGTCGCTTTTATCTTCAAGGACAGTTAAGTACACGGAAAACAACACAGCTGCCTCCAATTGATTCGTATGAATCGGATATGGTGTGCCACGACCAGAAAATGCTGCGGAGCAGGAACTTTCCGCTTTTCTGGTGATAGCACAAATAATGGCACAAAAAAGCGGCGTTCTGATTTTGCAAAAGCGAAAATGAGAACGCTGCCGTCTATCGTGCCGTATTCGATTTTCGATGTGTCGTTATTTTAGAGATGTCTCTTATAGGGATACGGAGTGTGCCAAAGTTCAAACCGACCGATGAACACATCCATAAAACCCATCTTATTTCACAGCCTGCTTCAGCCGCTCCAGATCATCCGCATCCGGGTGAGAAAGAGCTTTGTCAAAATTCTCGATCATTGCGTCCAGATTGGGCAGATGAAGCGGCTGTTTTTTCATGTTCTCATATCGCTGGCGTACCGACATCGGCATCTTTCCCTGACACATGAAGCTGCCGATCACCGTGTTGCTGCTGTGCAGATCTTTCTGCACGGCTTTCAGGATCTTGTTAAAATATTCTTCGCTGCCGCCAAAACCAGCGGTACCAAACAAAAACACCTGCTTTCCCCGCAGCTGCTTCAAAAAGTCCGAAGAGCTTTCATCCGCTTTTCCCTTATCCGTCCAGAAGCCCACATAAAGGGTGTTCGCTTCCATGGCGGCAGGGTTCGGGTTGCCAAAATAATAGCACTCTGCCTGCGGCAGGCAGCTGTGCAGCGTGTCTGCCAGTAATTCCGTGTTGCCTGTTTTACTGCTGAATACGATTGCGTAACTCATAGCTTCTCCTTTGGAGCCGTTGGCTCTCTTTGTTTACAACATTTTCCAGTTGATTTTCCGATCCCGATAGAAATACTCCTTGTCATGTTCGCTGATGGGGCGCAGCACACGGCACGGATTTCCTACCGCCACTACGTTAGCAGGAATGTCCTTTGTCACAACGCTTCCCGCACCGATTACCGTATTATCCCCAATGGTAACACCCGGCACCACGATCACGCCAGCACCCAGCCAGCAGTTGCGTCCGATGCGGATGGGCAGATTGTACTGGTATGCTTTCTCACGCAGTTCCGGCAGGATCGGGTGGTTAAGGAATCCTTCTCATTTTTCAGTAGATTCTTCCAGATTCTTTCGGTACTGTGCCGGACTGACACCATATTCTTTCTTGAATACTCGACTAAAATAGAGGGGGTTGTCGTACCCTACGATCTCTGCAATTTCTCCAATATTGTATTCGGTGTTCTCCAATAAGCTCTGTGCATTTACCATCCGAAGGGACAGGATGTATTGTGCAGGGCTTATCTTCATGTACTGCTTAAAATTACGGATAAACCAGTTCGTACTGATATGCAGCGATTCTGCGTAATCGTCCACGCTGACCTTTGTGTTATAGTTCTCGTTAAAGTAGGCAACAGCGGCTTCGATTTCCTCCGGGATGCTCGTAGTTGTTTTCTCGCTTTCCTGCTGTTGCCGGCTTACTAAAAGCAGAAGGATGTTGAATAAAGAAGCAATATAGTCTTCATAGCCATATTCACATTGTTGCAGTTCCCGGATGATCTTTCGGAACAGCATCTTGTAGTCCGGCAGTGTGCCGCTGTAAAAAACGTGCTTGTCCAAGGGGATCCCATGATAGCTCAGGATGTTTTTGACATCATATCCTGTAAAGTGAATCCAGAACACCTCTGGGTGATCTTCTACATAATAAACATACTTCTGAACTTCTTTCGGCTGATAAATCACCATGTGTCCAGAAGTCACCACTTCCTCAACACCATCGAACCAAAAGTGCGCTTTACCGGATGCCACATAGAGAATTTGATAATCTCTACGTCCTTTTTGCCAGAATGTAGGCAGTTTTGGTCGTTTTTTCAAGCGATATGTGCCGCAGCTGCCTACGACCAGCGGCTTTGAGTAGTCTTTGAAATCCAAACGGGAGTTGTTCAAATATCCTGAGTTGAAATACATCCCTGCGTCCTCCTCATCTTCAGAGATTTTACAGTGATTTGGGAAATGTTCTATCAAAAAATTACAAACTCTTTGATTTTGTGCATATTTTGTTCCATCTTGTCTATATCTTTTCATTCCATTAGATTCTATAATATTTTCAGACGAAACGCAAGAGATTTGGGCAACTTGCGTAATGAGAATTCCAGTCTGAAGTGCGCAGCAGATTGGTCGCGCCCACACAAAACAAGCAAGATGGGAGAAAGCACAATGACTGAGAAGCGTTATCTAAAGTGGTATAATAAAGTCGGCTATGGTTCAGGCGATATTGCGGGCAACGTGGTGTATGCGTTCCTGTCCTCCTTCGTCATGATCTATCTGACCAACACCGTTGGCCTGAACCCCGGTATTGTCGGCACTCTGATTGCAGTTTCCAAACTGCTGGACGGTGTGACGGACATTTTCTTCGGCTCTCTGATTGACAAAACTCACTCCAAAATGGGCAAAGCCCGTCCTTGGATGCTGTACGGCTACATTGGCTGTGCCATTACGCTGGTGGCAATTTTCGCCATCCCGACCAATCTGGGACAGTTTGCACAGTACGCATGGTTCCTGATCGCGTATACTCTGCTGAACGCTGTATTCTACACTGCCAACAACATTGCTTACTCTGCACTGACTGCTCTTGTCACGAAGAACAGTGCCGAACAGGTCGAGATGGGTTCTTGGCGTTTCATGTTCGCATTTGCAACCAGTTTGCTCATCCAGTCCATCACGCTGGGTGCTGTTACGGCACTGGGCGGTGGTGCTGCCGGTTGGCGCACTGTTGCAATCATCTACGCCATCATCGGTCTGCTTGTCAACACCCTCTCCGTTTTCTCCGTGAAGGAACTGCCGGAAGGCGAATTGGTGGATACCACCGACAAAAAGGAAATCGAGCAGGACGAAAAGTACAATCTG
>Ga0129313_1000530_pt1 | contig 31508 bp, 29 predicted proteins | sample O1105metagenome_FD_94436 | JGI IMG/M metagenome (GOLD analysis project Ga0129313, IMG submission 94436) | Orangutan group fecal microbial communities from fecal samples from Wisconsin, USA - O1105 metagenome | ecosystem: Host-associated > Mammals > Digestive system > Large intestine > Fecal...
AAAATAATCACATAATGTGATTCCAACATCTGGCTTGAAATCATGTGTGCATGATTTCCTATTTGCATTGTTTAGTTTTCAAGGAACACTGCTTTCTCACTGGCTTTGTAAAATCTTTATCAGTTTTTGTAAGCTCTCTGTGTGAGTCAGCTTTTATATAATACCTCATTCAGTTCCTTTTGTCAAGAACTTTTTGAAATATTTTTTATCGCTTCTTTCAAAGCACCCTCGGCAAGCGTTCAGCTCCAAGGCTTTGCTTTGCTGTATCTCAGCGACAACGATGTATATATTACAACAAATCCGCACCTCTGTCAACACTTTTTTAAAATTTTTCTCATATTTTTTCTTCCAGTTAATTTATAGCTCATATCCAGAAGCATTTCAATTGTATCATTGTCCACACTGCCATCCAATGCCACTGAAATCCAATGTTTTTATTCATATGATAGGCAGAAAATATCCCGGCCATTATCTTTACCGACTCCGAAAAAAATTCGTCGCATTTAAGATTTACAATATCTATATTATCCTTACAGTCCATTCCTAATTTGTCAGCGGTAATTGTCATAATTACTGCAAACCATTTACCTGTGGGTATATGACGAAAAACTTCATAGTTGGGATATTTCCTCCAAGGATAATCTGCTTCTACGCTATAGTTTTCTTCAATATACCTTTTTAGACTTTCTCTATTCACAATATTCCTCCCATCTCTATAATTTTTGATTTGTCGAATACATCAATTCTCTATATGGCGATATGGGAGTACCCTTTCAGGCACGCTCTCGCTACTTTTCTCGCCTAGCGGTACTAAAGCTCTCATGAGGTAATTTATTTATACAATTTCTATAGGCATGGCATATACCCTCCAGGCACGCTCGCGCTATATTGATGTGCCTCACGCTGCTAAACTCATTTAATCCCATGAAAAGCTTCACGATGTTCATCTTTTCATGGCTTAAATTCGTTAAGAAGCGAGGCACATCGATATACCTGTGAGGGTATATGTCATGCCTTCTACTTTGCGTATTCATTGCACCTTTCTGCCTTGGCACTATTTGAAATGACCAATTTTCTACGAAAGTAGCAGAATTATCGAAGATTAACAATACCGATAAGCCTTGATGATTCGACAACAGCCGGAGGTGCATAACACTTTTGCGTCGGGAGACTCCTGCTTTTGCGCAGCAAAAGTGGCCCCGGTGGCACTCTCTATCATTCCGGTCACTGTGAATTGGCTCAGCGACAAGCGGTACTGGTGCGTAAGGATAAATCACCAGATAGGGCCATTAAGTCGGACAGAGCAAAAGTCGTTATGACCGCAGGCTGTATTAGAAGAATAGAACAGCGATAAGCCACGATGATTCGACAACAGCCGGAGGGGCATAACACTTTTGCATCGGGAGACTCCTGCTTTTGCGCAGCAAAAGTGGCCCCGGTGGTACTCTCTATCATTACGGCCTCTGTGAATTGGCTCAGCGACAAGCGGTATTAATGCGTTAGGATAAATCATCAGATAGGGCCATTAAGTCGGACAGAGCAAAAGTCGTTATGACCGCAGGCTGTATTTCGAGAACCTTTGACATACCGAATTATATTTACATCCCTAGGGAGATAGGCAACTTGGCAAATCATAATTTTTCAAAACAAAAAGGCATGATGGATATAAACACACACCCATCATGCCATAAATTTAAAGAAAATGTGCCAACACAACCACCAGCACACCTGGAACACCAAAGAAGCCTGCTATCAGTGCCTTGAAAAAGGTAATTTCTATCCCCAGGCCAAAAAGATTCACAACCCACAGCATCAATGCACCCACGATGCTATTGGTAATCAGCTTCCATACTATTCTAAATGGCAGGGACAATACCCGCAGCAAGATAAACAGCACGATTATCCCTACAATAAAAGATCCAATTATTTCCATAATAAGCCTCCCTGAGCTACAGCTCAATACGGTTCTCCATAGCCCTGGACAAGGTCACCTCATCGGCATACTCCAGGTCACCGCCCACAGGCAAGCCATGAGCAATTCTAGTTACCCGTACTCCCAATGGTTTCAGCAGCTTAGCTATATACATAGCCGTAGCCTCCCCCTCCACATTAGGATTAGTTGCCATTATAACTTCCTTCACCCTACCATCTTGCATTCTGGCCAGCAGTTCCTTAATACGGAGATTATCCGGGCCAACCCCCTCCAAAGGAGACAGCGCTCCATGAAGCACATGATATACACCCTTGAAATCTCTCATTCTTTCCACAGCATCCACATCCTGTGGCTGTTCCACCACACAAATCTGACTGTGGTCCCGCCCAGCTGCCTGACAAATACGGCAAGGATCTTCATCGCTAAGATTAAAGCAAATATGACAATAGCCAATTTTTTCCTTGGCATTAACAATAGCTGCCGCCAGTTCCCTGGCCTTGGCCGGCTCCATATCCAGCACGTGATAAGCCAACCGCACCGCAGTCTTATTGCCAATACCCGGCAATGCCTTAAAATGCTCTATTAGCTTCGCCAACGGTTCTATGCGTTTCATTAGAACATTCCAGGAGGCAGGCCCATGCTGCTGGTAAGCTTGCTCATCTCTCCAGCCATCTTTTCATCCACCTTCTTGGTAGCCTCATTAAAGGCAGCAGCCAGCAAATCCTGCAGCATTTCTACATCCTCTGGATCTACAGCTGCTGGATCTATCACAATGCCCTTAACCTGCTTCTCGCCGTCCATAGTAATCTTTACTACACCGCCGCCAGCAGTAGCATCCACAGTCTGCTTCTTTAGCTGCTCCTGCATATCCTGCATCTGCTTCTGCATCTTCTGCACCTTTTTCATCATGCCATTCATATTCATGCCGCCCATTCCGCCGAACATAACATCTCTCCTCTCGATATAGAAAAACAAAATTTCTCATAGAAAATATTCTAAAAATATGCTATCAAATATATACAACTTAGTCAAATGATTTACAGGCTAATCCTCCTCTGGGGCTTCTATAAAGCCACCACCAAAAACCTCTGCTGCATGGCGCAGTTGAGACTGCTCCCCTGCAGGCAAATTATCAATATTCACAACGCCTTCATTCTCGTCCTCTGGAGGAGGAATATCTGGCAAATCCGGTTCTGGCTCCGGAGCCTTCTGCACCATTTCAGCCAGCTTGAAATGCACCTTGACTGCCCCTCCCAGAATATCTCCCAGGGCAGCTTCAATTTTTTTCTTGTAAATACGCTCCATGAGACCTTTTACCATCTCATTCTGACAGCCAATTACCACCTGACCGCTGCCTACAGAAAGCACAGCACTTTTCTCCATACAGGAAAGTGCCCCGCCACCATGTCCCCGCAGGGATTGCAAAAGCTTTTTATGGAGATTGCCTGCATCCACAGACTGAATTTCCACGATCCCGCCAGGAGAGCTTTGCTCAACACCTTGCCCATCCTCAGCCTTGCCAGCAGTCCCATCGCTGCCCTTAGCAGTCAAGGATGGCAGCTGCCCACTTTGTACCATATTCATTAGCTTAGCCAACTTGGCTTCCAGCTGAGAAATACGGACCGACTCTTCCCCACTGCTTCCCGCCTTGGCCGGCTTTTCAGCAACACCAGCCTCTAACACAGCCTCGGACTGACACAGCTCCAGCAGAGCCGCCTCCACAGTGATTCTAGGCTGAGGCGACCATTTCAGCTCCGCAATAGCTCCGTGAATCCTGCGGATATCCTGCATTAATTTAGCCTGGGAAAAGGCTGCGGCCTGTCTGGTCAAGGCTTCCGGATTGTTTCCTCCATAGTCCATTTCCTGCACATTGCCCACAGATTTCAAAATCAGCATACTGCGGAAATACAAGGCCAATTCGCTAAGCATCTGAGACAATTCCTTGCCTCCCTGCAACAGCTCCCCAACCTTAGCCAGCACTCCGGCCCCATCTCTCTTGGCAATTTCCTCTACCAAGGCTTCTAGCCATTGCCGGCCAATTAACCCCAGAAAATTTCCAGCCTGATCCACAGTCAGCTTTCCCTGCACCAAGGCAGCACATTGATCCAGCAGTCCCAAGGCATCTCGCATACCGCCATCCGCTTTCATGGCAATAAGGTGCAGAGCCTCTGGCTCATAGTCCAGCTCCATGCTATCTGCCACCAGTTGCAGCCTGCCTTGAATATCCCCTGCCGTAATCCGCTTGAAATCATATCTCTGGCAACGGGACTGTATGGTAGCCGGCACTTTGTGAGCTTCCGTCGTGGCCAAAATAAATACCACATGAGCCGGTGGCTCCTCCAAGGTTTTCAACAAGGCATTAAAGGCCTCCATCGTCAGCATATGTACCTCATCTATGATATAAACCTTGTAACGCCCCTCTGCTGGGGCAAATTTTACTGTTTCCCGCAAATCCCGAATCTCATCAATACCGCGGTTAGAGGCAGCATCAATCTCAAATACGTCCATAGATGTGCCTGCATTAATCTTTTGACAAGCCTCACATTGATTACAAGGATCCGGTGTAGGTCCCTTTTCGCAATTCAGGGCCTTGGCCAGAATCTTGGCCGTACTGGTTTTACCAGTACCTCTAGGGCCAGCAAACAGATAGGCATGACCAATACGGCCGGTCTTAATAGCATTGGACAGAGTTCTGCTGACATGTTCCTGCCCCACCAGCTCACTAAAGCCTCCCGGCCGCCATTTTCTATATAAAGCCATATATGCCATATCCGTTGCCCCCCATAAAATATATAATAAAATTATATCACATCTAGCCAACCTTGGCACCTTGTTCCCTATGACTGCTTTTACAAGTATCCAGAGGCAGAATTTTTAGGCACAAAAAAAGACGCCCCTCAGGCGTCAATTCATTGTACATTGGACCACAGCATCCAGGCACCCTTGCGGCACAGACAGCGATTCACTTATCGCTGCTTCCTTCCGGACCTGACGAGGTTCATGAGACTGCCTTGCGCAAGACCAGAATGCTGCAGTCCAATATACAACGAAAACCAGCCAGTATTCATATAAGCCTATGAAAACTGCCTGTTTTTAGATAAAAAAATGGCGGAGAGTGAGAGATTCGAACTCTCGGTACAGTATCACCGTACACACGCTTTCCAGGCGTGCTCCTTCAACCACTCGGACAACTCTCCACTTTGCTTGAATAACAAGAAATCTATTCAATTTTGTTGCTCACCAGCAACGATATAAATAATAGCACTATTATGATTTTCTGTCAAGAAAATTTTTGTATTTTTTTATAACAGGAGACAACAACTATTCCAGCCGCCATCTCCCATCATTTTTTACCAGCCAAAAAGATTCTTCTCATTCAGCATAAATCCTTCTCTAGACAGATACAGCATAAAAGCACCAAACTCTGTTTCTACCCGAAGAGCAAACACATCCTCTCCAGCAGGAACACCATTTTCCAAGGTTCTTGGCATATCCAAATCCATATCATGACTATGTCCGGACATATTTACAATGTACAAACCATTGATAACATTGGCCAACTCCTCAATGCTATCAATAGCCATTTCGTTAACCTCAGTTTCTTCCTCACCGCTAAATCTGCCAGCCATAGCCAACAGCACATTGCCTGTCATACGACAGCCTACTGTCAATCTCAAAGCTCCGCCCATACTCTGATATATCAAATAGGTAGCATCCACCAAATCCAAATCTTCATTAGGAATAATCAAGGCCTCTGTATGCATAAACTTGCGCATGGCTCTCAGAAACAGCTTTACATATTCACGAATATAGGCATGCTCGTGAGCATCCCATCCCTGAGCCTCCAACATCTCCTTGATAACATCATCTACTGGATGGCTATCCTCATCCTTGCTATCTTCAAACAGTTTGGCCAAGGTATGAATATCTACAATCCCTTCTTCCAGCAGAACCTGTCCTAGACATGCACTGCGATCCGGTACTGCTTTTTTCAGTTCATCCAACTGCAAGGCATTGAGATAATTTTCTTCCAAAGCAGCTACAACAAACTCTTTCACTCCCAGCAGTTTTTTAGCTTGCTGGGACGTAATCAGCCCCTTTTCCAGAGCCAATACAGCAAGATCCGGGACAGCATGAAGGGATTTTGCCAATACTCTGCCTGCATTGTCAGAAGACAAAATGCCTCGGTTCAGCAGATACTGGGAAAATTGCCTATTTGCCATGATTCTCCTCTACCTTTCTGCGAATCCGCTCTACAGCCTGCTTAATCTGCTCGCTGGTATAAGGCTTCTGAATAAAGTCCAAAGCTCCCAGCTCCAAGGTCTGCTTAAGCTTCTGAGAGGTTCCTGCTGAGGACAGCATAATAACAGGAATTTCAGGATTTATCTCCTTGATAACCTGCAGGGTTTCAATTCCCCCTACCTCTGGCATTACTATATCCAAAATCACCCCATCTGGCTGCTCGGTCAAATCCCGCATAATAGCTTCCTTGCCGTTCTCTGCCTCCAGCACATCACAATCCAGTTTTTCCAATTCTTCCCGCAGCTTTTTCCGCAGTAATTTGGAATCATCCGTAATCAAAATTTTTAATTTATCAGCCAAATTTCGCACCTCCACACTAGTGCAGGGTCATGCACATGCCTATATTCCCTAATAGCACAGCGATTACCTGTATAGAAAAATTATAGCACACTTTAGCTAGCAAAGTCACCTATTGTTATTATTATTTCCCAATGGATTTTGTTTGTATTTTTAGCCCTGCTATGCTAAACTTTACTCAACTCCTGTCCCTTAGGGAATCCCTATAGACATATGATATTTCCCCTTTGGTACAGGCAAAAGGAGTATTTAACGCATGATAAAAAAATTAAAAATAACCTACCCCTGCTTTACCGGGCCGGAGGAAAGACGGCTTTATGTCTATCTCCCCCGTGGCTACAACATTCACAAAGCAAAACATTATCCCGTTCTCTATATGTTTGACGGTCAGAATGTTTTTTTTGATGATAACGCCACCTATGGCAAAAGCTGGGGACTAGGAAAATATTTAAATCAAACCAAAACCCCTTTGATTGTGGCAGCTTATGAATGCAACTGCCATGCTGACAATGGCAGGCTTTCTGAGTACAGTCCCTTCTACTACAATCCCCAAGGGGAATGGGGCGGCCCCTATGAGCCTAGAGCAGAAGAAACTATGACTTGGTTTATTAATGTACTGAAACCCTTTATTGATGCAAAATTCCGAACTTTGCCGGATAGACAGCATACCTTTATTAGTGGCAGCTCTATGGGAGGCCTAATGACTCTCTATGCCCTTTTAAAGCACAATGATGTTTTCTCACGAGGAGCAGCCCTATCTCCTACTCTGGATATTGATATTGACCAGCTGTGTCAAATGATTCAGGAAGCAGAACTGACTCCTGATACAGTGCTTTATATGGACTATGGCCGTCGGGAATTTGACTATGAACACTGGTCCAGAAATAATTTTGTCCGAGCCGCCCAGCTTCTAGGCTCCAAGGATATTCTCCTCAGCACCAGATTGGTGCCTGAAGGAGAGCACAACGAAGCCAGCTGGGAAAAACAGCTGCCCTTTGCTATTCCCACGTTAATGTACAATATATGAGGTGTATACTATGAAAAACTTTATCTTTCTTTCCCCTAACTTTCCCGAAAACTATTGGAAATTCTGCCGCGAGCTGAAAAATAACGGCCTACGGGTGCTAGGCATTGGTGATTGCCCCTATGATAATCTTCATCAGGAACTAAAGGATAGTCTGGATGAATACTACAAGGTTTCCTCTCTGGAAAATTATGACGAGGTAGCTGGGGCGGTAGCCTTTTTCCAAAACAAATACGGCAAAATTGATTGGCTGGAATCCAACAATGAGTATTGGCTGGAGCGGGATGCCCATCTCCGCAGTGATTTTCAGATTGCTACCGGCTTCCACAATGAGGATATTCCTCGCATCAAATACAAGTCTAAAATGAAGGAATATTATGCCCAGGCTGGTATCAAAGCCGCCAGATGGCATTTGATTCAGGAATGGAATGATACCAAGGCCTTTATAGATTTGGTGCATTACCCTGTAGTAATCAAGCCGGATAACGGTGTAGGAGCCACCAATACCTTCAAAATCCGTAACGATCAGGAGCTGGGCTTCTTCTTTGAACAGCGGTACAAGAATCATGATACCACCCAGTACATAATGGAAGAATTTGTCCGGGCTGAGGTCAATAGCTATGATGCAATTATTGATTCCCATGGCAATCCTATTTTTGAAACTGGCAATGTAACCCCTATGAGCATTATGGATATTGTTAACGACCAGGACAACAGTGTTTTCTATATTCTCAAGGAGTTGCCAGAGGATACCCGTCAGGCTGGCCGGGCTGCGGTAAAGGCCTTTAATGTAAAAAGCCGTTTCGTTCACTTCGAGTTCTTCCGTCTTACAGATGATATGGAAGGTCTGGGCAAAAAAGGGGATATTATTGGTCTGGAGGTAAATATGCGGCCATGTGGCGGTTTTACCCCTGATATGATTAATTTTGCTCACAGCACTGATGTGTACAAAATCTGGGCTGATATGATTGCCTATGACAGTACCCTAAAGCCTACCGGCCCTCATTACTACTGCATCTTCTCCGGCCGCCGCAAGGGCAAGAATTTCAAGCTGTCCCATGAGGAGCTGCTGGCCAAATACGGCTATGCCATCAAGATGCATTGCCCTATTCCAGATGCCTTGGCAGAAGCTATGGCCAACTATATGTATCTAGCTATTTTTTCCACCAAGGAAGAGCTGGACAATTTCTTTGCCGACTCTGTAGCCACCTGGTAATTGCCAGGGCTTCTATAAGCACCGGCTTTGCCAATCTATAAAAACCACAAAATCCGTTACAGAAGCCCTTTGGAGCCACTCTGTAACGGATTTTTATATCCAACATTATATCATTACACTCTTACTACCTGATCCATAGGCTTGATACTGAATATCAACTCATGCTGAGCTATGGCCTGGCCTCGGCGGACAAAGAAAATTTGCCCTGTGCAACCAGCCTTTACTTCCTCCAGACATTCCGCCGTACAGGGATCAAAAATCCTGGCCAGTATATCACCTTTTTCCACAAAGGCGCCAGCCTGGCACAGCAAATGGACAAAACCAGCCGATTCAGTAATAATCCTCTGTAATTCCTCGGCTGCCACTCTAACTGTGGTATGTCCAGCCGGCAGTTCCAAATCCTGCCGTAGGATTCCCTTGTGGCGCATAAATCTCAGAATAGCTGCCACAGCCGAGCGGGCTGCATCCACATTAATGGTGTCCGTAGCCCTGGCATAAAGGGAGAAAGCATTGGTATCAAACACCTGCCAATTATAATTCAAGGTGGTGGTATCAATAGGCAGGGGCTGCCGCACCAGAAGATAAGGCAGGCCAAAGGCCAAACCATCATCCTCCCGCTGAAAACCAGTATTCATATACCGCACATGGGGAATAAATTCTCCCGGCAGATAAAAACTGGCTAGCTGAATGCCATTTTCGTAACCCCTAACCGCTTCAAAAATACCAGAGGCCAGACGCTGAGTAGTCTCTCCCAGATTATAGCCGGGGAACATTCTATTAATATCCGTATTATCCATAGGCCAAAACCTTTTGCCCACATTCATGGAAAACTGGCTGGCACTTGGAATAACCAATACTCCCTTATTGGGCTTAAAGGCACCCTTGTCCTCCAGCTTTTGCAGCGTCTTAACCAAAAGTCCGCACACAAATACCTGCTGATATTCATCACCTCTGGTAGAGCCTACCACCGCCAAGGTTTTTTCATTACTGCCAAAGCTGTAACCATATACGGGAATTTTCTGTCTATAGGGCAAAGCAGAAAAGGTATATATTGTTTTCTTCTCCATGGTTACACCTCCAGAACCCGGGCAATAAGGGAACCCTCTAAAACTACAGGATATTCCCGCAGGGTAAATAAAAGTCCTGTAGTAGGACTTTTTAGCTCCTCCCGCACCTTGCCGGTGAGAGAATCTGCAATAACCCCCAAGGTCTGCCCCTGATGAATACGGCAGCCATGAGGCACCACAGGCATAAATATACCTGACTGGTTAGCGTTGACAAAGCCCACATGGCCATCTGTACTCACAATAGGCTGGCCCACTGATGGAGCCTTTTCCAACAGCATCCCCATATTCACCATAGTAGCCAGAATACCTGCCACCAATTTATCGCCATATTCAATGGTCAATCTCATGCCTACCCCCATTTCCACCACAAGACAGGGAGTACCTGTGCTGTTCAGGCTCCAGGCCAAGGTGCTTTCCAGAACAGTGGCTGCGCTATGCACCCATACCAAATCCATATTCATAGCCTTGGACATAGGCACCAGCTGATTGGCTGTTTTTTCATTAATTCTTATCTGGGGCAATTCCCGCAGGAATATATTGCTGGCGTGAATATCTATGGCCAAATCTGCGCCAGAAATACTTTCCACAATCCTATGGGCAGCGTATTCATACATAGAGCCTTTTTCACTGCCGGGAAAAATCCGGTTCATATCTAAATCAAAGCCCGGCAGGCCTCGATAAATGGTACTAATTCCCATAGGGTTCAAAGATGGGTAAATATCCACCTGCCCCCTGAGCCTGGTCTTTTTCTTTTCCAACAATCTTGCCAACTGAAAGGCCACATATTGTCCCTCCAGCTCATCGCCATGAGTACCGGTAATAATGCAAAGCCGTTTGCCCTCCCCGGCTTCCCCTATAATGGAGTTTTTTTGCACCGCAAAATCCTCACCTGCTGGCAGCTTCAGCCGCACAACATCTTCTATCATCCTATCACAATCCTTTGCCATATTTTTATTTCAGACCAAAATCTGCCATATTCTTCCATGGAACAGGCACAAAATATTTTTTATTGCTCCTGCACCTGCATAAATACTGTTTGCAGCTGATCTGCTGCCCCTCGAAAAATTCCTCTTTCCACAGGACAGTCGCCATAATCTCTGCCTACAGCCAAAGTAATATACCCTTCGTCCACCAACTGATTTCTGGTGGGATCATAGCCATACCAAAAGCCATTGTACCAAATCTCACCCCAGGCATGAGTGGTGCCCTCTCCCTGGGGCAAACCACAAACATATCTAGCAGGCAGTCCTGCCAATCTAGCCAAGGAAACAAAAACATGGGCAAAATCCTGACACACTCCCTGTCTCTTGGCAAAGGCCTCTGCCGCTGTGGTTCTTATATTTGTGCTTCCGGATTCATAGTCAAAATATTCGTATATGCCACGACTAAGCGCTAGCATCCCCTCTGGAGTAGCAGTAATAGCCAATTCAGCCAAAAATTTCTTCATGCTGCCTGATGGCTTGGTTAAGGGAGAAGCATATCTATAGCAGGCCATAGGCTGTGCTTCTGCCTTGGCTGTACCATGCCGCAATACTCGCCCCTCAATGGTGTATTCCAACAGCTGATGTGTATCTTCTATGTAACCGGCAAATAATTTATTGCCAAAGGCATCACAACCATAACTGCCCTGACCAGCCAGAGGCTTCACTGACAACTGCCAGCTTTGCAGTCTTTGACTGGCATCATCCCAAGGAATACAGCGCAATAAAAAGCTATGATCCGTAACACCACTGGAAAATTCCAGCTTAGTATGAAAGGCAAATCTCAAATCCCGCATATTTATTTCTATATTCCTCCTTGCCAGATTTTTACTTTCTGGCCGAAGCTAGACCAGAAAAAGATTTTCTACTGCCTGTAAGAAATCATCCTTGGACAGCACATCATCGGTGTTCTTGCCATCATAAATCCGCTCCTGCCTCAAAATGCTCTGAAGTGCCAGGGCACTGGTCTGCAGCTTGGTCCTGGTAATCCGCTTAATAAATTTCCGCAGTTCCTCTGGTACATTTTCCTCTCGATAGCCGGTACGCAGAGCAAAGCTTATGCACTCCACACTGGCACCGCATTTAATAATATTGCGCACGTTATCATCGGCAATAAAATCATCATAGCTGCCTCGAAAGGCCATAATATTATCCAAAACCTCTAACATCTGCAAGCCGGTAGCTTCTCCTCCTGCTCCTTCGTCCAGGGCATAAACTGCCATCTGTAGATAAGCCAAAGTGCTGGAGCCAATACTTTCCCGCAGTACCATGCCATTGCCCAGCATCAGCTCCGCAGCAGAACGAATGGAGTTGGGATTTTCCATATCAAAAATATATCGCTGGAAAAAATCCTCTACATCCTGATAAATATTGGGTATCCCCTGCTGCCGGCAATACCCCTCATAGTCAAAACTATTTGTATCTATCATGACATCATAGCAATTCATCATATATTGCAGGGACAATGCCACTCTTTCATAATACCGTCCCAACCAAAAGAGACGGTTTGATTTGCTTAATGAGATAAAATCCATGTATCCTTAAAGCCTCCTCCTTGGGATGAATTTACAACAAAGCTGTCTGGGTTCCGAGAGAATCTGGTTAAGCCGCTGGGCCATACCCTTACAGTTTCACCAGCTAAAACAAAGGCCCGCAAATCAGCCTTTCGGGCCACAACATCCTTGCCCTCCACAATGTCCAAATCCTGAAAATCTATAACCTCCTGAGAAATAAATCTTCTCGGCTCTGCCTGAATGGTCTTTTTCAGCTCCTCCAGCTTGTCCTTGGTAAGATCCCTGCCGAAAATAACACCATATCCTCCAGCCTCTGCCACATCCTTAATAACCAGATGGTCAATATTGGCCAAGGTATAATCCATATCTTCCTGATAGAAAGGCAGGAAAGTGGGGGCATTCTGCAAAATAGGCTCCTCTGCCAGATAATAATGAATCATGCGAGGCACAAAATAATATATTCCCTTATCATCAGCCACACCGTTGCCTGGAGCATTAATCAGAGCCACATTGCCAGCTCTGTAGGCCTCCATAATATTTGGTATGCCAATGAGAGATTCCGCCTCAAAGCACAGGGGATCCATATACTCATCACTAATGCGGCGATAAAGGGCACCAACCTTTACTGTACCATGATTGCCCCTATAATAAAGATAATCATTGGACACTAGCAAATCTCCAGGCTCTGCCAAAACCGCCCCTGTCTGCTCCGCCAAAAATGAATGTTCAAAATAGGCTGCATTATATCTACCAGGGGTAAAAATAACATTAATACCGCCGGTATTTACATAATCCATCGTCTCCTTCAGCAACTGACCGTAGTTTCGATTGTCTAATACGTGATTATTTCTAAAGGTATCCGGGCTGCAGCGACGACACAAAGAACGGGCAATCAAGGGATAGGAAGCGCCGGAAGGTATTCTAAGATTGTCCTCCAGAATATACCACTGCTTATCCTTGCCTAGCACCAAATCAATGCCAGAAATATGGCTGTAAATGCCTTTGGAGGGCATAATCCCCTCACACTGGGCCAAATAGCCGGGGGAACGATAGACAAATTCCTCTGGCACTACCCCGTCCTTGATAATCTGCTTCTGAGAATAGATATCCCGCAAAAAGCAGTTCAAAGCCGTCACCCTCTGTATCAGCCCCTTTTCCAAAAGCTGATAATCCTCATGGTTGATAACCCTGGGAATAGGATCAAAGGGAAAAAGCCTTTCCTTGAAAGTTCCATTTTTATAAATACCAAATTTCACACCATAACGGGCCATTTGACGATTGATTTCCTCTTTATGAAGCAGTAATTCTTTCATGGGCACGCCTCCTAAAATCCACACAAAAAAAAGACAGAACAACGAGTTCTTGAACCTCATTGTTCTGTCTGCAAGCTTGCACCTATATGCTATTATACTACTCCTGATAGGTGATTATGTCAATGTATAGACCATCATGTATACCTGTATACCTTATGGTCTAATATGAAAGCTAGACCAAACATCAAATATTGCCTTTAGCTGACAATATGCCCAGCATCAATATATATGATAGGTTTTCCAAGGGATTCTATCCAAAGGAATCTCCCGCAGAAACTCCACCACATCCTTACGACCATAGTAATGAGGCTTTCCCTCCTTATCCTGACTCATAAGGATAATAGGCATATTGGGAAAATATGGCCTGATAGCCTGTCTGAATCTAGTGGCCCGCACTGTATATTGTGTCACCTCTGGCTTTACCACCACAATCGCAAAGGTCACCCCCTGCTCAATAATCACCGCACCATGTACAACCATCGCCTCACCTCCCCCTATCATCAGCACGTCTCTCGCCACTTATAGAGGCGGGTAACATCAGATGACTCGTTATAATTTAGGCACAAATTTTGCCTTCCTTATAACACAAACTTATATATTCTCTAGGCTGATAATATAAATCACTATTATAATTAGACAATGCCCTATCCAACCATGAAGTATATATTTCTATTACCAATTCAATTACATCCACGCCATTTGCAATCTGTACATCTTCAATCAGTCTCTCATATACTTCTCCTATTGTCCAATAGTCCGGCACATTATATTTACAATCTGTCACATTATCAAAATTGCCCTTACCCATCTGACATTTTTCAATAAATTCGTTGGCTACCTTTTCTATTGGCTCACAGTGAAATACATCAGCATATTTATATATTCTTAAAATATTATCCTTCCCCAATTTTTTTACTACATCACCCCGAAGCAGCTTTTGCTGTCTCCCTATATATTCAATCAAACTGCACAAATAAAATAAATTATTATCTTTCCCCATCTTTAACCTCTCTCCCTTCTACAAACTTTAAAGTTGTTAAAGCTCTAACGGTATGAAAGCTTATTTGATGCGTTGGCTTTTTAAATTTTGCCAGTTCCCAAAATGCAGCTCTACTTATTCTTCCATCAAGGAAATTTTGCACATAATTAAATATTGTATCATCTGCCATTGGACCTTCTACTATATCATAATCATGAGGCTTACCTGCTCGACAACTGGCTATAAAATCCAGCCACTCCTCTGTCATCTCTGAAAACACCTTTATTCTTAACGATGTATCAGGCATATACTCATAAATATTTACATAGCCTTTATTATCATATCTAGTAGCCCATCTTTCCGCCTGTTGAGCAATCTTAGTACAATAAAAACCAAAATAAAAATCCTTATTGAACCTATGGAGTCTGATTTCTGGATACTCCACAATTTCCCTGCTGCCATGATATAAAAGTATTTTCTTTTTCAATGAATCTGACATTCCTATCATCCTTGCAAACCATACTTTATATTAGTATTAGATACAATTTTATTTTACCAACTCTACTGCCGGACTGCAACCTAAAGGAATTGCCTCATTTTTGATTCTACGCAAAAATCGCTGCTATGGAATCTGTAATCTCCTCATAAGGTCAGAATAAATAATCTAACTTATGGGCACTATACAGCGCATAGCAGCGATTTTCATTTTTCTAATTTGACTCCTAGTATCTTGCAACAATATCCTTGCCAGCCTCAACCTTGCCAGCAGGAGCAAAGCTTAGCCCTTCATACTGATCAAAATTGGTAATAGCCATAATGGTTACAGGACTATATCCAGCCTGCTTGACTTTGGCCAAATCAACTTCCACCAGCTTCTGACCAGCTTCCACAGTGTCCCCGGCTTTTACCAGAACCTTGAAGCCATCACCCTGCATATTAACAGTATCAATACCAATATGCAGAAGGATCTCCATATCTGTAGGAAGCTTCAGGCCTATAGCATGACCGGTTTCCTCCATAACCATCATTACCTCTCCAGCAGCAGGAGCAGTAATCACGCCCCGGCTAGGCAGAATAGCGCAGCCATCCCCCATAGCCTTGGAGGCAAAGCCTTCATCAGGCACCTCAGTAATAGGCATCAGTTGACCATCGGCAAAGGCTACTAAAGCAGGAGCCTTGGTATCCTCCAGACGGTCATTTTCCACATCAGCTTCACCACTCTGCAACAATGCCTCAAAGCGGGATCTTACCTGTGGTACGGAAAGGCCTACAATAACCTGAATGGCCTTGCCGTTTTGTACCAAACCATGAGCACCACCATCCATGAACACCTCTATTGGCTGTACCAGATTTTCATCCTTAACAGTGACACGGAGACGAGTAGCACAGTTGGTAACTTCCACAATATTCTTTTTACCGCCCAGAGCCTGCAGGAAAGCAGCTGCCTTGAGATCTCTCTCATCCATAGCCTTTTCCCCAGCTTGCTTGGCCTTTATATCAGCCTTGCGATACAATTTAGCTGGCTCATCACCACGACCTGGGGTTTTCAAATCCAATTTGATAATCAGGAAGCGGAAAACCACAAACCATATGGCTGTAAAGCACAGGCCAATAACAATCTGAGTAACATAGGTCATCCAATGATTGCCCCACAGAGGAATCCAGTTCTGAAACAGGAAGCAATCCAGTACGCCGCCGCCAAAATTACCAGTAACCCCGAAATAATAGGAGGTAGCAGCTAATATGCCGGCCAAGACAGCGTGAATGGCAAAAAGCATTGGGGCAATAAACAAAAAGGTAAATTCCAATGGCTCCGTAATACCGCAAGCCACAGCCACCAGTGCTGCTGGCACAACCAGAGAAGCAATTTTCTTGCGATTTTCCTTCTTAGCGGTGAAGTAAATAGCCAAGGCGATACCTGGACAGCCAAATACCTTGCTTAAGCCATGCAGGGCAAAGCCGCCCTCTGGGAACAATTCCATTAATGGCTTAGTAGAAGCCGCAAATTCCTGAATATGAGCCAGCCAATACATCTGAATGCCATCGTTGACTACGGCAGGACCAAAAATAAATGGCATATAGATGAAATGATGCAAGCCTGTTGGTATCAGAATCCGCTCCAAAAATACATACAAGCCTACGCCCAATGTACCAGAGCTAGTCAAAAGCCCCTGCAGGGAAGCAATGCCTGCCTGAAAGTGTGGCCATACAAGGCAAAACAGATACGCTACTGGCAACATCAGGACAAAACCAACGGAAACCACCAAAGAAGAACCCTTGAAGATACCCAGACTTTCTGGTACATTCACATCAAACAGCTTGCCGTGAAGCCAGATGGCTATGGAAGCAATAATGATTGCGCCAATAATACCTGTATCCAAGGTCTTGATATTAGCCACCAGAGCCAAGCCAGTTCCGGCACCGGCATCCTGAGCAAAATTCACGCCAAAATCCTCACCCCAGACAGTCAACATAGCACAGACAAAATAGTTAAAGATAATGTAAATCAGAAATGACTCCATGCAGGCACGGGCATTTTCTTTTTTTGCCAAGCCAATAGGCAGAGCAATAGCAAACAGCAAAGGCATCTGTCTAAATACCGTCCAGGCACCTTCCTGTACAATATACCAAAAATTGGTCCAAGCTGTGCCAGGCTCAGCTATGGAACCAAGAATCATGGGATTTAGGCACAAAATAGAGATTGCAACGAATATACCAAATACGCCAAACATGAGCACTGGTGTAAACATGGCTCCACCAAAGCGCTGCACCTTCTGCATAATTACCTCTTTTGACAGCGACATCTTCTTTCCCTCCTAATGGAAAATACCACAAATTCTCGCAAATACCCCAAATTTGCGTAAACTAAAAGGCCACACCGGAACAATGTGACCTTTTAAGTTGTCTACTCAAAACTGAATCTTACTTCAGTCTAGGCCAATAATCTTTATTTGCTTCAATCAGGTCATCCAAAATAGCCTTGGCTACAGCAGCACTTGGCACAGTCTTGGACAGAGTCAGAGCCTGCCACAGAGTCTGATAGCTGCCATTAATCCAAGCATCTACTACCAGCTTCTCTACAGAAACCTGCTGCTCCATCAAGCCCTTCTGGAACTGAGGAATCTTGCCGATGGAAATCTTCTCATAGCCGTTGGAGCTAATGATACATGGAATTTCCACCATAGCGGTAGCATCAAAGTTAGAGATAGCACCATCATTTTCAACAATCAGAAGCATACGAGCCTTGGTGTTGAAGGCAATAGCCTCAGCCAAATCAACGATATAGCTTGCATGGTCATCGCTGTGGAAAGCGCAATTCTCAGCAGTGCCCTTGGCCACAATATCAGCAGCAGCAGAGAAAACTTCCTTCTCACGATGCTCCATAACCTCGTTGGCACGAGTGTGGTCTGGATGCTGATTGTCATGGTTGAATACATAATCAGGATAGAGATAATATTTCAGATAGGTGTTAGGCAGAGTGGAAGGATCTACAGCAAAAACATCCTTTGCCTTGCCAAAAGTATCCATCCAGCTTGGCTCCACATTAGGATCATTAGGATTTACAATGTAACCATGCTGCGCTACATGCTCCTTGATTTTTGGCATCAGGTCATTGCCTTCCTTGTCGCGGATATCGCACCACCAGCCAAAGTGGTTCAGTCCATAATAACGGCAGGTCATTTCCTTACGATCCTTAAGGCCAGCAATTTCTGCCATGCGCTCCTCAATACCTACTGGCATATCGCAGATGTTGATAATCTTGGAGTTAGGACGGAGACGACGGGTTGCCTCTGCTACAATAGCTGCTGGGTTGGAGTAGTTCAGCATCCAGGCGTTTGGAGAATACTTTTCCATATAATCCAGAATTTCGATTACACCGCCGATGGAACGCATACCATAAGCAATACCGCCAGGGCCGCAGGTTTCCTGACCAAATACACCATGACGCATAGGAATCTTCTCATCCTTTTCACGCATAGCATATTTGCCTACACGGATATGAGCCATAACAAAATCTACATCACTAAAAGCCTCTTTAGGATCAGTGCTATAGGAGAAAGCAATCTCTGGTGCCCGCTCAGCCAAGAGAATCTTGCAAGCCTCAGCAATCTTAGCCTGACGCTCTGCATCATTATCGTAGAACTTAATCTGACGGATAGGGAAGCGATCCTGATGCTCCAAAAGCATAAGTACAATACCTGGTGTAAAGGTGCTGCCGCCGCCTGCGATAACAATAGATGACTTTTTCATTTTACATACCCCTTTTCATAATTTAAATTTATTTGAGTTGTTGTTCACTTGATGTCTATATAATACCGAAAAGTGGTAGTAAAGTCAATAATATCAAGGCATCTAGGGAATTGTCACTACATCTTGTGCATTGGTATCATCCCGTGTGATAAATCACATATACATAAATAATATTTATATATATCATTAGCACAACACCCACACCTATCGAGGCGGGGACATCGGACACCTCATCACTCCTGCTCGGAAAGGAATTGAGAATAGCTAAGAAACCATATCTCTACCAGCAGGAAAAAGCCTAGCATGGATTCATAATCCTCTCCTTCCCTATTGGCGCAGGGCATCTTGCAAATAGTTACATACAAACTCTCTGTGGCTAAGCGGGAAAGAGAATTGCTTCTGAGACGCGTCATGGAGATTACCGGTATCTGATGAGTATGAAGCTGTTGGGCGTATTCCACCACAGATGCCGTTTCACCACTAAGAGAAATTATAATAAATAAATCATCTGGCTGGGCTTTAGCTACCACATTCCGCATTTCATCCCGCCCCTTGATGCTAATAATGTATTTATCGCCATAGACAAACAAGCGCATCAGCTCATTAGCAATATTCCGCTGTACATGGCCGGAGCTATAGACAAATACTCTTTTAGCCTTGTACAGCATACGATTGGCATAGAGAAAATTCTGCTTGCCTATTTCCTCTCCCAGCTCATGGCACATTTTGGCAGCTGCATCCGCAATATCCATAGTAGGCTTTTCACGGGTTTGGGAATTTTCCATTTTCAAAATCATTTTCAAATCACTAAAACCATCCAGCCCCAGCTTTTTGGCAAAGCGCAGTACCGTTGTCCGAGAAACATTGCAGGCATCCGCTAAATCATAAATAGAAACGTAGCAGCATTCCTTGCGATGATTGGATATATACCTCCAGACAATTAAATCTGTCTGACTCAGCTCCCGCAGATGATTATTCACCAAATCGTCCAATTTCATAAGCCTCATTCCTTTCCTAGATTGCTTAATGACACAATGTGATTTATTTTCCATTTATCAGCTGGTAAAAAAGGGCTAAAGCCGCTATCCAAACAACTTCAACCCTTTTCATAAAAAACTTCTTTATTTTACCGCAGGAAGCCGCCGATTATCTGGGCTTCCGCCTCAGCCTCAGTAAGGCCCAGAGACATCAACTTGATTAGCTGGTCTCCAGCGATTTTGCCAATGGCCGCCTCATGAATCAAAGCTGCATCCACATCCTTGGCATCCAGCTTTGGTATGGCCACTACATGAGCCTTGTCCATAATAATGGCATCACATTCAGCATGACCGCTGCAGGCTGTTTCACCTACAATAGCTGCCTCAAAAACCTGCTCGGAATTATCTCTAGCTACAGAACGGGAAATAACATCAGTGCTGGAACCCTTCCCTTGCAGCTTTACCTCATAAACACTGGTAGCCACCTGGTCTCCATGAGTCATCAACCGCTCATGGACAATCATGGTTGCCCCCTCAGCCAATTCAGCCTTGGTAATGCGATGGGTAGAATCTACACCCTTTATCTGTACCATTTCCATATCCACATAACTATCAGCCTGCTGATAAACCTCAGTTACAGGGTTCAGAATCCGCTTACCCTTGCCATCCCCTTCGCCGTAATGCTTTTCCACATAGCGCACCTTGGAATTTTTGCCCACATAGAAGCGATGAACGCCATCATGCTGGGAATCCTGATTGCCACAATTGTGAATACCGCAGCCAGCCACAATAACCACATCACAATTATCACCTACATAGAAATCATTATAGACGGTTTCCTTAATACCGCTTTCACTAAGAACAACAGGAATATGCACGCTTTCATTCTTGGTGCCATCCTTGATGCGGATATCTATACCGCTTTTGCCGTCAGTTTTGGTGGCAATATCAATATTAGCTGTGGTATTCCGCCCAGCCTTTTCGCCATTAACCCGGAAATTATAGGCTCCCTCTGGTACACCGTGCAGATCAGCCACCTCTGTCAGCATATGCATCTGAATATTGTCTAACATCTTAGAAACCTCCCTTTGGGTCCAGCTTGGAGCAAGCCGCATTAACGGCAGAAGCCGTACCTAATAGCTCTGGCAAAATATCTGCCTTGGCTCCTTGCTTGGCCACCTTGCCATTTTCAATAACCACGATTTCATCGGCAATATTCAGGATTCTTTCCTGATGGGAAATAATCAAAACTGTACCCTGTACAGTCTTGCGAATATTTTCAAATACCTGAATCAGATTCTGAAAACTCCAAATATCAATACCAGCCTCTGGCTCATCAAAAATAGAGAACTTGGTGCCTCTAGCCAGCACAGTAGCAATCTCAATGCGCTTCAACTCACCGCCAGACAAAGAATTATTTACCTCACGGTTAATATACTCCTTGGCGCACAGGCCAACCTTGGACAGATATTCACAGGCACTGTCCTTGGAAATATTCTTACCAGTAGCCAAACGCAAAAGGTCAATAACCTTAATGCCCTTAAAGTGCACTGGCTGCTGAAAAGCAAAACTGATTCCCAGCTTGGCACGTTCCGTAATATTCTTTGCTGTAATATCTTCTCCATCAAAAAGCAGACGACCAGAGCTAATATGGTTAATGCCCATAATTGTCTTGGCCAAGGTGGATTTACCGCCACCATTGGGGCCGGTTATTACTACGAATTTGCCATCTGGAATCACCAAATCCATATGGTCAATAATATTTTTCTCTATGTTATTCTCTGTTACTGTATAAGTAACATTTTGCAGCTCTAACATAAAACTCTCCCCTACACAAATCCTTTAAAAGTCACAAAAAAGGTTTGCCAATCTGCAAGCAGACCAGCAAACCCTCTTTAGCAGGCCTTCAACAATCCCTGCAATATTAATCTATTTAGTTAGATTAGAACAAATCCTTGGCCAAAACGATGGTCTGATCACGATTTGGACCTACAGATACAATACCCAGGTCAATACCAGTAACCTCGGCCATGCGCTCCAAATAGATGCGAGCCTTCTCAGGCAGTTCCTCATAGGTACGGATACCGCTAATATCAGTTTTCCAGCCCTCGAAAGTCTCATAAACAGGCTCTACCTCAGCCAATACCTTCAAGGAAGCAGGAATCTCGTTGAGAATCTCACCCTTGTACTTATAGGCAACACACATCTTGATTTCATCCATGCAATCCAGAATATCCAGACGAGTAATAGCCATATAATCAATACCAGACAAGAGGCCAGCATAGCGTACAACGCAGGCATCCAACCAGCCAGTACGGCGAGGACGGCCAGTTACAGTACCATATTCATGACCAGCATCACGAATGGTATCACCAATCTCATTCAGCTGCTCAGTTGGGAATGGACCTTCACCTACACGGGTGCAATATGCCTTTACTACGCCTACAACCTTGTCAATATCACGAGGTGCTACACCAGCACCAACGCCGATACCACCGGAAATAGGATGGGAAGCAGTAACATATGGATAGGTACCATAGTCAATATCCAGCATGGTAGCCTGAGCACCCTCAAAGAGAATCTTGCGGTCAGCCTTCAGCTCATCATGCAGCAAAGCAATGGTATCGCATACATATGGACGGAGACGATCTGCATAGCCCTCATACTCCTTCAGCATGGACTCATAGTCCATAGGCTCCTTGCCATAGAGCTTGACAATCTCCATGTTCTTCAGCTCCAGATTTTCCTTCAGGCGCTTGGCGAACTCTTCCTTGTCAATAAAATCACAGACACGGATACCAATACGGTTATCACGATCTGCATAGCATGGGCCAATACCATTCTTGGTAGTACCAACCTTGTTATCGCCCTTCAGCTCCTCAATGTAGCCATCCATCTCGCAATGATATGGCAGAACCACATGAGCGCGGTTGCTGATACGGATACCGCTGACATCAATACCCTGAGCAATCATGCCGTCCATTTCCTGCAGCATAACCTTTGGGTTAAAGGCAACACCATTGCCTACTACGCACAGGGTTCCCTTGTACAGAATACCGGATGGCATCAAGCGCAGCTTGTATTCTACACCATCAACAGCAACAGTATGGCCAGCATTGCTGCCGCCCTGATAACGGACAACAGTCTCAGCCTTCTGTGCCAAATAATCTACAATCTTACCTTTGCCTTCGTCACCCCACTGGGTGCCTAAAACTACAACAGCTGACATACAGCAGTCTCCCCTCATGTTATCTAAATGAAATCCGCCAGCTCGGCAAATTTCTTCATTGTTTGACTCATATAGCATAGCATATCTAAACCGTTAATGTCAATCAAAACAGCCCTGCTATACCTTTCACCAATTACTATTACGCTTCCAGAACCCCGGCTGCAGCATAGCCAAAAAAGTAAATATTTCCAACCTGCCTATGATCATGCAAAGACAGCAAACCAGCTTGGTTACATCTGGCAAATCATAAAAGGTATAGGCCGCACCAAAGGCCACCCCCGCATTGCCCATACAGGACAGTCCCAGCAAAATAGAATCCACCACCGGCAGGCCATCAAAATTAAAGGCACAGGCCGCCAGCAAAGCTATCATCACATACAGAAAGAAGAATCTGGCCACTCGATACACCACTGTGGAAGATTGGCTCTGACTCTCCATCGTAACTCTGGCAATACTATTAGGGTGAAGTTTCTCCTGAATAATCGTCCCCACCATTTTCCAAAGAATAATCACACGAGAAACCTTCATACCACCACTGGTAGAACCGCCACAACCTCCCATCAGCATTACCAAAATAATACAGAACTGAGAAAAAGCTGGCCACTCATCAAAATTATAGGTACTCAAACCAGTAGTAGTCATAATAGAAGAAATCTGAAAGGCCGCTCCCCGCAATGCCTCTCCCGGCTGCCACCCCATAGCATCATAAAGATTCAGAGCCACCAGCAAAGTGATTACACCATAAATAGCCAGATAAACCCTAAACTCCGTATCTCTAATAATATATTTATAACCCTTTTTATAAGCCAAAAAATACAAGCCAAAATTGCCACCGCCGATTAGCATAAAGATAATCAGCACCAGCTCCACAGACAGGCTGTGAAAGTCTGCTGCACTGCCATTAGTGGTAGCAAAACCACCCGTAGCTATAGCCGACATAGCCAGATTCACTGCATCAAAAAGACTTGTGCCACACAGTAGCAGCAAGGTAGTTAGGATAACAGAAAAAAACACATACATAAGCAAAAGGGCATTGGCTGTGGATTTCATTCTAGGCACCACCCGCATCTCTGTAGGCCCTGCCCCTTCTGCATTAAACATTTTGGCGGCGCCGCTGCCTGCCTGGGGAAACATGGCAATATAAATAACTATAATGCCCAAACCTCCCACCCAATGTGTAATACTGCGCCACAGAATAATACTTCTCGGCACAGCATCCAAATCCTTAATAACAGAAGCTCCCGTACAGGTCAAACCAGATACCCCTTCAAAAATACTGTCAATAGGATTCAAATAATGACCTGCCAAAAAAGGCAGGGAAGCCAGCAAAGGAATAATAAACCAAGCAATGCCTGTAACCGCAATACCCTCTCGAATGGTCAGGCTATCATGCTCCAGCTCGCCATAATTACTAAGGGCTACACCTACCCCCAGACTTATCAGCATGGTACCGGCAAAATCCATAGCGCAGGCTTCCCCCCAATACAAGGCCATGACAAAGGGGACACCTAGGGACAGGGTAACCGCAAATTGCAGCTGGCTTAGCACATATGCAATAACCTTTAGATTCATTTACCCCACCTACCAATACCTTTCTCTCAATCCTGTCCAAGCTCCATGAACCAGAAGCAGGAAGGTAAAAATATTTATCTTGCCAATAATCATAAGCAAACTACAATATAGCTTGGCCCAATCCGGCAGCATCCGAACTTCCTGAGCATCAAGATGAAACATCATCATTGGCCCAGAACTGGTAAGACAAGCAATGGTCATATCCATAGTCTGCTGCATATTCAATCCCGTCAAGGACAAAACCAGCAAAGAAAACAGCATACACAGGAAAAACATAAAGAAATACCCCAGAATACGCTCAATAATCTTCTGAGGCACTGTCCGCCCATCAATAACAATATGGACTACCATATTAGGATGCAAAGTACGCTTCATTTCAGCCAAAGAGCTTTTCAACAGCACCTGCAGGCGAAATATTTTGAAACCTCCGGAAATAGAGCCCATACAGCCACCAATCAAGGCAATACACATCAAAAAGAATTTGTCTACATCATCCCAATGATACATATTCTCTGCCATAATACCATTGGTACAGCCAAAGGAAACCACATGAAACAGGGAATTGCTCACCGCATCTGACAAGCTGTAAAATCCACCCAAATAGAGATGCAAGGCGATAATCCCTGTAAAGGCTGCCACCATCAGACCAAAAAGCCGCATTTCGCTATTTTTCCAAGTGTGGATTACAAACCGCCATTCCTTAAAGTCCAAGGCCTGCCAGTACATAAAAACATTACAGCCAGCAGCCACGATTCCCAGCAGCGCTGTAACCACCACCCAGCCACTAAAGCTAATATCTGCCGCAGGTGTATAACAGCCTCCTGTGGATATGGTCACCAGAGCCATATTAACCCCATCAAAAAATTCCAAGCCACTAAGCATATACAAAAGAAAGCCTAAAACAGTTACTAAAGTATAAATACGCAGAATTTTTACCGAGGTACGATTTATCCGTCGCAAAGTAATAGGGCCAGTGCGCAAGCTGCCCGGCATAATAAATGTCGTGCCAAAGCAGCCACTGGTGCCAGGCAGTACCGTACTCAACAGCAGCAAGACCATATAGCCTCCCAGCCATTGGGACAGACTGCGCCATAGTATTATCGCATCATCGGCCCTGTAAGGCAAATCCATAACGCCTGTAGTAGTAAAACAGGAAATACTATCAAATATACCATTTATCAGGGTTAAATCCCCATCAAAATAATAGGGCAGCCCCCCAAAGATGGACATTATCCACCAACACACAAAGAGAAATCCTGCTCCAGCCAAAACGCTAAGGCTTTCCTCCGGCTCCTGGCCTCGTCCTATCAAAATAACGCCTGCCAGCAGGGCTGCCAAAATAGACGCCGCAAAAGCCCCTACAGTTTGCCACATCCCATGATATAGACTATAGCAAAAAGGTATCAGCTGTAGGCCTCCACAAAGGAGAATTACTCGGCCCATTAACAACAGAACCAGTTTATTCATTCTGTCACTCAATCCTTTTGAAAATATTTCAATACATTTTTCGAATGCTTCATCTGAACAATAATAATGGCTCTATCCCCAGGATTCAGCACCGAATTACCATTTGGCACAAAGGCTTCCTCATCCCGCACATAGCCACATACCAAGCATTCCCTAGGCAAAGCAGCATCCATCAGCTTTTTGCCCGCTACCTTGGCTCCCGGCTGAACCACAACCTCGATAGCCTCTGCCTTGGCTCCCTCCAACAGGGATACGGAAACAATGCCCCCTCGCCGTACAAAGGCCAACACTTCGCTGGCTGCCAAAAAGCGTGAAGACAATACGATATCCACGCCCACCTTTTCCATTAGGTCAATATAATCATATCTATTTACCGTAACTATGGTTTTGGCCGCCCCCAGATGCCGTCCCATCAAGGCCAACAGCAAATTCAGCTTATCGTCATCCGTCATACAGATCATAATGTCAGCATCGCTGATTCCCTCTGACTGCAACAAATCAATATTGGTGCCATCGCCATGAATAGCCATGCTGTGGCTGGACAGCGTGCCCGCAATCAAGCGACAGCGTTCCCGGTTCATATCAAATATTTTCACCTGAACCCCTTGCTTATCCAGAATCCTAGCGGTAAATCTGCCAGCTCGGCCAGCACCAATAATCACCGCCCGACTGATTTTTCGCGCATCACTTCTGACCAAATTCTTGCTAAAGTTAGCAATTGCGCCAGCTTCCCCCACAAAATAAGCATTATCATGAGACAGCAAGCAATCATCACCATGAGGAATAATCATGCGATGATCTCGGAAAATCATAGCAGCCAAAATGGATTTTGGTATATCCAGATTCTTCAAAGGGGTACCAGCTAAAGGTGAATTGCGTCGCACCTTTGTCTCAAAAAGCCGCACCCTCCCCTCAGCAAAATCCTCCACGTTAAGGGCTGCTGGCACCATGAGAATCCGATTAATCTCCATAGAGGTAATATACTCAGGGTTCAGCATCAGATCAATATCAAAATTAGCCTTGAGATAATCCTTGGCCTCAGACATAAACTGCATATCTCTGATTCTAGCCACAGTATGAGTTATACCATGCTTCTTGGCCAGAATACAGCACACCATATTTACCTCATCACTGCCTGTAACAGCAATGAGAATATCTGCCCCCTGTACATCAGGATTGTCCATGGTAATAGGGCTGGAACCGTTGGCAGCCATAGTCAGAACATCCAGATTCTCCTTAATGTTCTCCAGCTGCCCCTCCTCTTTGTCGATAACGACAATATCGTATTCCTCCTGAGAGAGCAGCTCTGCTATGCTATAGCCCAGCTTGCCGGCACCGATAATTATTACCCGCATTATATTCACTCCATCTTCTCTGCATTACATACATTTCGCCGAAATTATCTTCATATATATTACACTTTTTAAGCAGGAAAAGCTATAGGCAAAAAAATTCTTAAAACATAGCAATGCTGTATACATTCTATATCACTGGACAATAGCAAGGTTTTTCTTTTATAATAAATAGGAAGAAACTTTTTAGCCAAAGGTGGTATAGTATGAAAAATAACAACAAAGTATCTCTTCTGCGCCGGCGCAAAACCGCTATGGACTGGATAAAAAAATATCTGGTTCTGATTATCGGTTCTCTGATTTACAGTGCTGGTCTGGAGATATTTTTGGTTCCCAACAACATTATTGATGGTGGCGTAGTAGGTATTTCCATTATGGCCAGCTATTTGACAGGCATTCCCTTTGGTGTCTACATGCTGGTCCTGAATCTGCCATTTCTTTATCTTGGCTATAAGCAGATTGGCAAAACCTTTGCCATTTCTACCATTGTATCTATCATAGCCCTTTCTGTCTTTTCAGAATTTTTGGAGCCTGTGCCCCAAATCACCCAAGACTACTTCCTAGCAGCCATCTTCGGCGGCATTATTGCCGGTGCTGGTGTAGGACTGGTTATCAGGCAGGGTGGCTCTCTGGATGGTACGGAGATTACAGCCATTATCCTAGACCGCAAAACCTCCTTCTCCGTAGGCGAGGTTGTTATGTTCTTCAACCTATTTATCTTAGGTGCTGCCGGCTTCGTTTTTGGCTGGGACAAGGCCATGTATTCCTTGGTAGCCTATTTTATCATTTCCAAAATGATTGATGTGGTATTGAAGGGCTTAGACGAATCCTATGCTGTGATGATTGTCTCTGACGAATATGAGGAGATTGCCGATGCTCTTATGCATCGTCTAGGTCGTGGCGTAACCTATCTTCACGGACAGGGGGCATATACAGGAGACGACAAGCAGGTTCTCTACTGCGTAGTTACCAGATTGGAAGTAGTAAAGCTAAAGGAAATTGCCCTAGAAAAGGACGAAGCAGCCTTTGTAACCATCAATCCAGTTCACGATATTGTGGGTGGCCGTTTCAAGAAAAAATCTATTCATTAAATACAAAATAGCAATCCTCACCTGAGAATTGCTATTTTTTTATTTTGTTTCTTCTTATTTACATATTTAAAAACCTATGTTAAAATAAAAATGAACTTTCGTTAATTTTTTTTATTATTCTTGCAGTTTAGTTAGTCTTATTAATTTATTTTCACAAATACCTTGACTTTTTTCCTATTTTACTCTCATAATAAATATGCGAATATTGTCAACGTAAACAATAACGGATTCTAGGGGGACATCATATGTACCGAGATAAAGACAAATTGGCCATCAATGTGGCCAAATTATATTATCGTTCAGATTTTAGCCAACAGAAAATAGCCCAGGAATTGGGCGTATCCAGGCCTTCTATTTCCCGGCTACTTCAATATGCCAAGGACAAGGGCTATGTCAACATCCAGATTGTAGATCCTGTAGAAGATATGAGTATTATGGAGCAGCGCCTCAAGGACAAACTTCATCTCAAGGATGTAAAAATCGCCTCATCTACCATCAATGATGAGGAAGAAATCAAAAAATATATCTCCATTGCTGCTGCCCAGTATCTGGATGGCATTATTAAAGATGGGGATATTATTGGTGTGGGCTGGGGTACAACCCTGTACAATATGTCTCAAGCCTTAATTCCTCGTTCCATAAAGGGTTCTCAGGTTGTACAGCTGGAGGGTGGCTTAAGCAATTCCGAATGGAACAATTACTCACGAGAGATTTTAGAGAATTTTGCGAATAATTTTAATACTGTAGCCCAGTATCTTCCTTTGCCTGTTATTTTTGATAACAAGGCTACTAAGGAGCAGGTGGACAAGGATAGATATATCAAGCGGATATTGGAGCTGGGCCGTCATGCCAATATTGCCCTGTTCAGCGTAGGTACGGTTCGTCCTAATGCCTTGTTCTTCCGCCTTGGCTATACTGATATTCAGGAGCAGGAAAAGATTCAGCGAAATTCTGTAGGGGATATTTGCTCCCGCTTCTTTGATGTAGAGGGCAGAGTCTGCAATAGAGATTTAGATGAACGTACCGTAGGTATTACCCTGAGCGAACTGCGGGATAAGGAATACAGCATAATGATTTCCGGTGGCGAAGGCAAAATCAATGCCATTAAGGCCGCCCTAAAGGGACGTTATGCCAATGTATTAATCACAGACCAGTTTACAGGCAAGGCTCTGCTGGAAGATTAATTAGCAAAGACCAAAACCGTCTTAGTTATGGTACTAATTCATAGGTATAAATCTACTTATGAGATTTCCCCATAACTAAGGCGTTTTTTTATGCCCAAATATAAATATTGGAAAATTAGCCAGATTTAGGGCCAAATATACGCCATGAAAAGTGGTTGAAGTTTTCAATTATATTTAAAACCACCCTTGTCCTCAATTTATATCTAATTAATCACATAAAAAAAATGCCCCATAGGCAAAGATAATCAGCAAAATTCAACATAATCCGCTTTTACCTTTATTTTCCCTATGGGACAGTTCTAAGTTTCTATTGCGTTATTACAGCATATGAGCTCTCAGCTCTTCACCGCTTAATGGAGACAGATAGGCTGGGGCAATATCAAATACGGTCTTACAGCCATTAGTACCTTCCTGATGGAGACGGTTTACAGCCCGCGCATAGGCAAGAATTACAGAGGAAGTAAATTCTGGATTAGAATCCAGCTTCAAGCTATATTCAATAACATGCTTGTGCTCACCATTAAAGCCTGTTGCACCAGTACGGAATACAAAACCGCCATGAGGAATACCGCTATGGTTAGCCTTAAGCTCCTCCTCACTGATAAAATGTACGGTAGTATCATAGTCAGAGAAATAATTTGGCATATTCTTAATATCTGCTTCAATCTGAGCCAGATCTGCCCCTTCCTCAGCTACCACAAAGCACTCCCGCACATGCTTCTGACGAGTAGTCAGCTCTGGGTTCTCACCGTTTCGTACAGACTTCAGGGCAGCTTCTACAGGAATGGTGTACTGCTTGCCATCCTTAACACCTTTAACCCGGCGAATAGCATCAGAATGTCCCTGGCTAACCCCCTTACCCCAGAATGTATAATCATTACCCTGTGGCAAAACTGCATTAGCATAAAGACGATTCAGAGAGAACATACCTGGGTCCCAGCCACAGGAAATCAAAGCAGTATGACCGCTTGCCTGGGCAGCTTTATCTACATTGGCAAAATGCTCTGGAATACGGGCATGAGTGTCAAAACTATCAATTACATTAAAGTATTTAGCCAGCTCTGGAGTCTGTTTTGGCAAATCTGTAGCGCTGCCGCCGCAAAGTACCAATACATCAATCTCATCAGCATGATTAGCAGCCTCAGCAGCAGGATATACCTTAACCCCCTCAGTCTGCAGCTTTACAGTCTCAGGATTGCGGCGGGTAAAAACAGCCACCAGCTCCATATCATCGTTCTGACGTACAGCAGCCTCTACTCCACGGCCCAAATTACCATAACCATAAATACCAATTCTCATAATCTATTCTTCCTTTCACAGCATATACCACCCCTAGATGATATACATATAATGGTATAGTTAGGTGTAAATATATAACGATATTTACATAGATAATAATAACACAAAATTCCCATATTGGGTATATATTTATAGAGTATACAATGTACAGCAGAATTTTTTTGTTTCCCCAGGACTACTGATGGCCTTGGATTTACCGATATACATCAATTATCTATATGGCAATATGGGAGTGCACACTCTCGCTACTTTTCTCGCCTAGCGGTACTAAAGCTCTCATGAGACAATTTATTGATACACTTTTTGTAGGCATGGCATATACTCTTCCAGGCACGCTCGCGCTATATTGATGTGCAAAACTATCCCCTATTAATGGCGATATGGGAGTACCCTTTCAGGCACGCTCTCGCTACTTTTCTCGCCTAGCGGTACTAAAGCTCTCATGAGGCAATTCGTGGCTG
>Ga0129313_1000531_pt1 | contig 31495 bp, 29 predicted proteins | sample O1105metagenome_FD_94436 | JGI IMG/M metagenome (GOLD analysis project Ga0129313, IMG submission 94436) | Orangutan group fecal microbial communities from fecal samples from Wisconsin, USA - O1105 metagenome | ecosystem: Host-associated > Mammals > Digestive system > Large intestine > Fecal...
AGGCGCCCAGGCCGAAGATCAGCCGCACCTGAGGGTCACGCTCCAGGGCCAGCCATTCGGCGGCCACATTTTCAAAGGCGAACCGGTCGCTGCCCGAGGAGAGCTGGTGCCCGTTGCCCCAGTAGAGCTGAGGGGCCGCATAGTCCAGGTAGCCCGGCTGGGAAAGCCAGAGCCCCAGGTCACTGTACTGGCCGTTGTAGTTGTTGTCATTATTGCCCTGGGGGCTGATACCAAAACGCACCGAGCCGCCGCCGGCCTGGTGCACGGCCGCGTACAGCGCCCGCACCAGCTGGTTCACGTTCTCCCGCCGCCAGTCCTCCAGGCTGAGGGTGGTGCCGCAGGCGGCGTATTCCTCCTGGTCAAAGGCGGGGTCGGTGGTGGGGTAGAAGTAGTCGTCCAGATGGATGCCGTCCAGGTCATAGTTCTCCACCAGTTCCAGCACTCCGGCGGTGATGTAGGCCCGCACATCCTCCGAGGCGGGGTCCAGATACAGCCCGCCGTTTGCCTGGCGCACCCACTCCGGGTGGGTGTTGGCCAGATTGGAATCGGCAAGGGCGTCGGGCATGTTCTCACTGAGCTGCAGCCGGTAGGGGTTGATCCAGGCCTCAATTTCCAGGTCCCGCTCATGGGCCATTTCCACCAGGATGGCCAGGGGGTCATAGCCGGGGTCCTGCCCCTGGGTGCCGGTGCAGAGATGGCTGAAGGGGAAGAGCTCGCTGGGATAAAGGGCATCCCCAAAGGGGCGCACCTGGGCCAGTACCACATTCAGCCCCAGATCCACGCAGTTGTCCAGCATGGCCCCCACATCCCGGGTAAAGCTTTCCTCACTGGAAAAATCCACGTTTTCCCATTCCAGATAGCTGATCCAGACGGCGCGGTATTCGCCCTGGGGGAAAAGTTCGCCCTCCGATTGGGGAGCGGTTTGGGGCTTTTCTGCCTCCGGGGAAGAGGCGGCAGAGGAAACGGAAGAAGCCGGCTGCCCGGCCTGGGAAGAAGAGGACGAGGCCCCGCAGCCTGCCAGCAGGCAGAGGGCGACGCAAAGGCAAAGCGCCCGGCGGAATAAAGAAAAACGCGGCATATTCAAAACCTCTTGGCGGTAAAATAAAAACGAGGGAAGGAGAAGAGAAGCCAGCCCTATTGTATGCGGCTGCATCCGGCCCCATGCCGGACAGGAAAAAAGAAAGACTTTCCCCCGGGGCCGCTTGCCCGGCCCTGAAAAAGATGGTATAATTCTATTCGCGGCATCCGCCGTTTGTCAAGGGCCAGTAGCTCAGCTGGTCAGAGCTGGCGGCTCATAACCGCTTGGCCGCGGGTTCAAGTCCTGCCTGGCCCACCATGATGGGAACGGACTGCGTTCCGTTCCGAAAGCCCGGGTTTTGCCCGGGCTTTTTTCGTGCCCCGGCTCGGCTTCCGCAGATATTCAAATGCGGAAGACAGACAAACCCCAGAAAAGATAAAAACAGTGAATCAGGGGTGCCCACAGTGATACAGAAAGGGAAAACCGGGGGCTTGCCCAAAAAAGGAATGCTTTTTCCTTATATATACTATTAAAAAAACGCACTAAAAAGAAAAGCCGGGCACTTTTTGAAAAAAGGCCCGGCTTTTCCTTATCAAGGAGAAAACGAAAATTACTTGGTTTTGGCGCGATGGAACAGGGAGGCTTTGATTACATCCCAGAAAGGCCAGATCAGCATGATAAGATCGATGAGGATCAGAGCCAGGGAGAGAGGGTTGAAAATCACATCAATGGGATTTTTTTCCATCAAAATCAAAGAACGGCGAAGGTTCAGCTCAGCACTCTTTCCCAGCACAAACGCCAGAACAAAGGGAGCCATGGGGATGGAAAGGCGATCCATATAATAGCCCAGGATACCAAACAACAGCACGATTACCATATCGGATACCAGGTAACGGAAGCTGAAAGCGCCCAGAATGCACAGAGCGGCAATGATAGGGATCAGGATGCTGCTGGGCACCCGGGTGATCCTGGCATAAAAGCTGGCCCCAAAGAAGCCAAAAAACAGGATAAAGACATTGGCCAGAAGAAGGCCGAAAATCAACCCATAGGCATATTTGGCATTCAGGGTGAAAAGCTGGGGCCCAGGGGAAAGCCCATGGATCATCAGGGCAGAGAGGAACAGGGCAGAGGTGGCGTTGCCCGGAATACCCAGGGTGAGAAGGGGAACCAGAGAACCGCCCACAACGCCGTTGTTGGCGGCGGAAACAGAGGTAAGCCCTTTGGGGTTGCCCTTGCCAAAAGAAGAAGGATCTGCATCGGAGCTGCGGGCTAGATTATAGCTCAGGCCTGCGGCAACTGTTGTGCCGGCAGCAGGGATGATGCCAACGATAGTGCCAATGAGAGAGCCGCGGATGGTTTCCGGCAGGATATACCGGAATTCTTTTTTCGAAAGCCACACGCTGCCCTTCATTTCGCTTTTGTCAATCACGATGGCCTGGCGGTTTTCTGCAATCAAGATGAAAACCTGCGAGAAGGCAAATGCGCCCAATACAACGGGCAGAAGAGGCAGCTCGTCATAAATGGCCATAATACCGAAGCTTAACCGGCTTTGGCCGGTAATGCTGTCGATGCCCACCAGGGAGCAAAGAAAACCCAGGGAGGCGCTCATCAAGCCTTTGAAGGCGTTTTCCTTGATCAGCCCCACGATGATGATGATGCCCATCATAACAGTCAGAAACAGTTCCCAGGAGCCGAACAAGTAAGCCACAAGAGCCAGCTTGGGGGCGATGAACATCAGGGCAAGACAGCCCACCACACCGCCGGCAAAGGCGCCGATGGTGGTAACGCCGATTGCTTTGAGCCCCTGGCCCTTCAGGGTCATGGGGTAACCATCCAGAGTCATAAAAAGGGAGTCGGCAGTGCCGGGGGTGTTTACCAGAACAGCGGTGATATTGCCGCCGTAAGAGCCGGTGACATAGATGGCTCCCAGGCAGATCAGGGCAGCGGTGGGGGAAAGCGAAAAGGTCAGGGGGAGAAAGATACCGATTCCCGTGTCGGCAGACATGCCGGGAAGCGCGCCCAGAACCACGCCGATGACCGAGCCGATGACCAGCCACAGAAGATTTTCAAAGGTGAAAATCTGCAGGAAATAGGATAAAACATCCATAGTAGTTTCTCCTGTTCAGCGAATTAAAACAAAATACCTTCGGGCATCTGCATTTCCAGAAGTTTGCCGAAAAACAGGTAAATAATCAGCGCATAGCAAAGCACAACGGAAAGAATCAGCTTCCAGTTCCTTTGCCCCAGAAAGATCATGGCCACCGGCATGTACAAAAGGGTGGCGATATAATATCCGCTCAGGTAAATGGCGGCCACATACAGGGCAACCAGAACCCCCATTTCCAAAGCGCGCTTGCTTCCGGAAAGGGAGATGTTGTCATCGGGAACCTTGCCCAGCAAAATAAGGATCAGGTAGATCGTGGCCAGGACAAGGGACAAAATGCAAACACAGAGGGGAAAAATGCGGGTAACGCCCGGATCAATATCAAAGCAGCCCACCAGAAACAGGATGCTGCCGGCGTAAATCAGCCCGCAGGATATGAGATTGTAATTGAATTTTCGCTTGTGGGACATGGCAGTTGTCTCCTATCAAATTCAGGAGCTTTCCCGCATACAGCGGGCTGTATGCGGGAAAGCAAAGGGCAGAAAATCACATCCAGGGGTCGCTGTTCCACAGTTCCAGATAAGAATCGTAGTAGCCGTTGAACATTTCGATGGTTCCTTTATAATCCCGCCAGTCATAGGGGACTTTCATGGCCTCGCACTGTTCCAGAACCTCAGGGTCCTGGGCGGCTGCCATAAAGCAATCGGAAAGGTACTGCAGAATGGCCTCATCGGTGCCCTTGGGGGCAGCAATGGCGCGGCTGTTCACCTGAATAACGTCATAGCCGGATTCCTGGTAGGTGGGGACATCCGGGTAAATTTCCGAGCGTTCCGGGCTGCCGACGGCAAGCAGACGGATATTGCCCTGCTCCAGGAAGGTGGTGCAGTCGCCCACATTCAGGCAGTAAGCGTCGCAGTGGCCGCCCGCAACGGCGGTCAGCACTTCAATCTCGCTCTCATAGGGGACTACATTAAAGCTGCAGCCTGCGGCTTTCTGAAGCTGGGTTACCGCAAGGCCGTCGCCGCCCACCAGAGACTGGATCGCAATGGAGACCTCGCCGGGGCGGGCCTTGGCGTCGTTGCACAGATCTTCCAGAGTCTGGTAGGGGGAGTTGCTGGCAACGCCAACCGCGCCGGGGTCGCTCATCATGTTGAATACATAGGTGAGATTGTCCGCTGTGTAGTCCCGGTCAAGCCCGATGGCCGTGATCTGCATGGCTGTAGGCGAGAAGGCCAGGGTGTATCCGTCCGGTTCGGCCTCCATAAAGGTGCTGTAGCCGATGTCGCCGCCGCCGCCTTCCACCTGCTTGACGACAAAGCCTTTTTTCCAGCCTTCCTCTTCTTTGATCTTTTCGGCCAGGATGCGGAAGTAGGTATCGTTGATGCTGCCGGTGCCGAATTCGAAGATATAGGTGATCTCTTTATTGGGATAATCCTCCGGCAGCCCCTCCGGGCGTACCACGTTCCAGCCGGAATCGGCGGCAGGCGCTGGGGAAGAAGAGCTGCCTGCGGCTGCGGAAGAAGAGGAACTGGAACCGCAGGCGGCAAGGGAAAAAGCAAGAGCAGAGGCGGTTATGAGCGCGGCAAATTTCTGTTTCTTCATGAAACGATCTCCTCCTTTTTGGGCTGTTCCTGCGGGAAAACAAACTGTTTTCCCTTTTTAAAGACGGGGAAAAACAAAAGCGGTTTGTGCAGCAGCTTAAAATGCATACACATATACCAACATCTCTTGTGTCTGATAATAACATGCTTTTTCTAAATGTCAATATATTTTTTGTATTTACATTTAGCTTGGCTTTTGCAGAATGTGTTGACCAGGGCAAGAAAACATGTTTTAATATAAAAAAGATCAGGGCCCCGAACGAGTAAAATATGAGATACACGGGGCTAAGAGGCAGAAGGATAGAAGGAGATCGGTATGGGAAAAACGGTACAGGCACCTCCCAGTTATATTAAGATACAGCAGTATGTTCTTGACCGGGTGCGCAGCGGCGAGTATAAAGTGGGGAGCAAGATCCCCTCGGAGGAAGAACTGGCCGAAGCGTTTAAGGTTTCAAGAGTGACTGCCAACAAGGCAATCAAGGAGCTTTCTTTGACCGGAATTTTGAAACGGGAAAAAGGAAAAGGCACATTTGTTACGTCAAATCGAGAATTAAAGGCTGTAAATCCTTCTTTGGCGCAGGTGTTCAGCGCCACGGTGAAAATGAATGAAGTGGAGTTCCGCAGCCACCAGTTGATCCAGTTTAAGATTCTGGAGGAAATTTACCCGGAAATTGCCCAGATGGTGGGGGCGCCCGGGAAGGAACCGATGTACGAGATTGTTTTGTCCAATAAATCCAAAGAAGCGCCGGATTCTATAGACGTTATATATATACCCTGCGCCATGATACCGGATATTGTGTCTTCTCTGGAGCATATCCGTACCCGCTCGGTGTTCGATTATATCAAGATGCATTCCAACCGGGCGCCGAAATACATGAAAATATATGTCAATTCGATAAAATATGATTTTTTGGCAGTGGGAAAGCAGCACCTGGGTACAGAAAACGTCAACTGCTGGAGCGCGGGAATCTATGATGCGGATATGCAGTTTATCAGCGTTACCTACACGATCTGTCCCAATACGGATCAGAACCTCCCCTTTGTGACCATTTCCTTCTAAGAGAAAATGACCAGCAAAAAAGCCTCTCCGTTTTTCGGAGAGGCTTTTTTCAGTATCAGAAGAAGGCGGCGGGGCAAAAAATAAAATATAAACACAAAATATGTATTTACATATTGCGACCGATGTGCTATTATCCAGTAAAGAGAGAGCCCATAGATGTATTTATCTGTGGGGCGTACACGGAAAATGAAAAGGGGGCATTGATTGTGGCTCAAATGTCGCACACCGAACGAATCAAGGCTGCTATCGCATTCCAGGATGTGGATCGTGTACCGGCGGGAATCTGGGGGCACCGTCCCTTTGCCGAACAGGATCCTATCTATCTGGCAGAGGTACAGCTGGATATCGCGCTGAAGCATGATTTCGATTTTATCAAGCTCAACCCGGACGCCATGTGCCATTATTATGATTTCGGGGTCAGCTCGGTCATGCACACCAATCCGGAAAATCCCCAGAAAACGCAGTTCCGCAGGACGTTGATGAATACGCTGGACGATTGGCGTGCCATGCCGGTGCTGCCTGCCTATTATGGGAATCTGGGGAAAACTGTCAACCTTACCCGGTACATGCAGCGCTTTCAGAAAGAAAAAGGGGTGGAGATCCCTTATATCGTCACCGTGAACAGTCCGCTGACCAATGTGATCGAAGTAGGCTGCGGACTGTTCCATGATCCCCGGGCCTTTATCGAAATGATGAAGGAAAACGAGGAGCTGTTCCAGGAAGTGCTCCAGAAAATGACCGAAACCGGCATCAACTATATTAAGGCCAATATGGAGTATGGCCCGGCCGGTTTCTTCTTTGCCACCAGATTTGCCTGCTATGATTATATGACCGAGGAGGAATATGATAAGTGGGGCAAGCCCTATGATATGCAGCTGTTCAAGGTGATCGAATCCGAGCCGTCTCTGTACTTCAATATGCTGCATATTCACGGGCAAAATGCCATGTGGGATAAAATCGCCAATTACCCCGGCAATGTGATCAACTGGCATGATGCGTGGATTCCGCCCACACTGGAAGAGGGAAGGAAGCTCTGCCACAAATGCATTGAAGGCGGCCTGCATGAGCGGGAGCTCGCCGGCTACACGCCCCAGCAGGTTAAAGAAAAAGTGCGGGATGCCGTGGCGCGTGCAGGGAGAAAGGGCCTGATCATCGGCAACGGATGCGGCGTCTGGCCCTGGCCCTCGGACGAGAATCTCCATGCCATCACACAAGCGCTGGAAGAAATCGGATAAACCGGGGAATTAAAGAAAGGAAAGCGCTATGCATCCACTGACAAAGTTGATCCGTGAGGATATGAAGCCGGCGCTGGGAGTGACCGAGCCGGGGGCCATCGCGTTTGCGGTGGCAAAAGCCCGAAAATACCTGCAGGGAGAGGTGAGGAAAATTCACCTGAGGCTCAACAGCGGGATGCTGAAGAATGCCTATACCTGTGGGATCCCCGGGTGCAGCAGGGTAGGCAGTTTGTACGCCGCCGCCCTGGGCGCGTTGGCCGCCGATCCTCAAAAGGGGCTGGAATGCCTGGAAGGAATCACGGAAGAGGATGACCGGAAGGCCCAAAAATTGGTGGAAGCCGGAAGAGTAAGCACAGAGCTTACCCAGATCAGCAGCAGAATCTTCATTGAAGCCCGGGTAGAAGCGGAATCTGGCTGGGCACAGGTGACCATAGAGGACGCACATACCCACATTACCCGAATTGTGGTGAACGGAGATATCGTATTCTCCGGAGAAAGAAAAGCGCAGACCGAAGAAGAACAGGCACCGATTCATCAATACACCGCAGCGCAGCTGCTGGAGTATGTGAAGACGGTACCTGCCCCGGAGCTGGAATTTATAGAAGAAGCCTATCGAATGAATTTTGCCCTGTTTGAGGAGGGGCTGCAAAGCCCCAAAACCACCTTTGTGGATTTTCTGCTTGAGAAAAACCAGGGGAAAATTTTTTCGGAGGATCCGCTGAATACGGCAGCACTGCTGTGCGCAGGCGCCATAGAGGCAAGAGTGATCGGGCTGGATCGCCCGGCTATGAGCATCACCGGCAGCGGAGCCCATGGAATCATTGCCACCATGCCGCTGTACGCCCTATACAAAACCTTGGCCTTGAGCCGGGAAAGCTTGCTGCGGGCAACGGCGCTTAGCTTTCTGATTTGTATGTATATCAAGGAATATTCCGGCAGACTCTCGGCTTTCTGCGGCTGTGCCATTGCCGCGGGCACAGGCGCAGCCTGCGGAATCGTCAGCCTGAAAAACGGCGGCCAGGAGGAGATGGCGGCAGCCATACGGAATATGGCCAGCTCCATTACGGGAATGATCTGTGATGGAGGCAATCAGGGCTGTACCATGAAAGGCCTGACCGCCGTGTACGCCGCCTTTGCGGCGGCTGAGCTGGCCATGAACAAGGTCAGTGTGGATGCCGTCCACGGAATCAACGGCGCCAGCCCGGAAGATACCATGCGCTATATGGGGCAGATTGCCTCTCCTGGCATGGTGGAAACGGAAAAAACCATCCTGGATATCTTTCAGGAAAAAATGAAGAAATAACAGCAAAGGAAAAGCGCCCCTGCTTGCGGTACAGGGGCGCTTTCTTTTGTTGGGGTATCGCTTTGGTGTGAGGAGGAATCATGTACAGAAACAAAGGTTGCGGCTCCCTTGCTCTGTGCTTATAGTATAGAAGCAAGATGCGTGTATTTCTTTAAAGTGCTGTGAACAATCTGTGAATTTCGCCGAAAGCTCAATCTTCCGCCCCATACACGCCCTGAACGCTCACCTCACCGGTGAAAACCCGCGCTTCACCGTCTGCTGTGCGCACCACCAGCCGACCCTGGTCGTCGATGGTCTCGGCAATGCCTTCGCCGCCCTCAAAACGTACCTTGCGGCCCAGGTTGACGCAGCGGGCCCGGTATTCCTCCAGGAAGGGGGCGATCCCCTCCTTGGCAAAGAGCTCAAAGCTCTCGCCGGTCAGCCGGCGGTTCAGCCGCATGGCCAGGCGGTTGGGGGCGCTTTCGGTGTTGACGGTGCAGCCCTCCAGGGCCAGGCTGGTGCCGTAGGGCAGGCCGGCCTCCTCAAAGTAGCGCTGGGGCTGGGCCAGGTTGACCCCGATCCCGCACAAAGCGGCGCCGGGCACTCCCTCGCACAGGATCCCCACCACCTTTTTGCCGTTGAGCAGCAGGTCATTGGGCCATTTGATGGAAAGCTCCGCCTTGAATTTTTCCTGGATGGCCTGAGCCACCGCCAGGCTGGCAAAGAGGGAAAGGGCGGCGGGCTGGGCCAGGGGCTGGGTATAGGCCACCGTGTAATACAGGGCCCGGCCGGCTGCGTTGACCCAGGTGCGACCCAGCCGGCCGCGGCCTTGGGTCTGGCTGGTGGTCCACACCGCGCCGATGGGGGAGAGCTGGTCCAGATGTTCCTTGGCCCAGAGATTGGTGCTGTCCACACTGGGCAGATACAGCAATTTGGCTTCCTCAAACATGATCGAAAAACTACCCTTCTTTCTTGAAATCGGGCCCTGCCCGATAAAATCTATCGCCCCGGCCCAGAGGGTTCGGGGCGGAAAAAACAGGGGAAAAGCTCAGAACAGGTCCCGGCATCCCGGCGGGATGATGGGAGGGACCGGCTTCAGCTCGAACTGGGGCGGCTGGCCCCGCTGCAGGGTCAGCAGGCCGTAGGTGGGGCCTTCCCGGCCCCGGGGGCGGCTGACACTGCCCGGATTGTACAGCCGGGGAAGTTCCGGCATTTCCAGGGTGAGAGGGCGATGGGTGTGGCCGAACAAAACCACATCCGCCCCCCGGGCCTTGGCCGTGCGGCAGATGCCGCCCAGGGTGGCCTCCACCCCATACATATATCCGTGGGTGTAAAACACCAGCTGGCCCTCAAAAACCGCCAGCCCTTCGGCGGGATATTCACAGTTGTAATCGCAGTTGCCCTTGGCCATATAGGCGGGCAGCCGGCGGTGCAGCTGGCTCAGTACCTGGTCCAGATCCCGGCAGCCGTCGCCCAAAAAAATCAGGGCGTCCACCTCAGGTTCCTGTTCCAGGCAGCGGCGCAGCGCCTGGGTATCGCCATGCGAGTCCGAAAGGACAAGTAGTTTTTTCATTCCTCTTCCTCCCTTGTCAGGAGTCGGTATATTTCGCTTTTGCTGTAGGGAGTGCCCGCGGCGGCGGCCTTGGCGGCCGCGCTGGGATTTTGTCCTTCCCGGATCATTTGGCGGGCCTTTTCGGCTGCCTGTTCCAGGGTGGGCTGTTCCTCACAGAGGGCAGGGCCGGGTTCGGCCCCGGCCATCACCAGCACATACTCCCCCCGGGGCGGCTCATTGCTGTATCGCTCCAGAGCCTGGCCCAGGGTGGTCTTGCAGATCTCTTCATGGAGCTTGGTCAGCTCCCGGCAGAGGGTGATGCTCCGCTCCGGGCCAAAGGCCTCGTTCAGATCCTTTAAGGTGGTGAGCAACTTGTGGGGAGCCTCATAAAAGATCACGGTGCGGATTTCCCCCTGCAGCTGGTCCAGCCGTTCCTTTTTCTGACGGCGGTTGGTGGGCAGGAAACCCTCAAAGACCCAGCGGCCGGTGGCCTGCCCGCTCACCGCCAGCGCCGTGACGCAGGCGCTGGCCGCCGGGATGGGAGTGACCAGAATGCCCCGGGCCAATGCGTCCTTTACCAGCAGCTCGCCGGGGTCAGAGATGGCGGGCATGCCTGCATCACTGCACAGGGCGCAGCTCTGCCCCTCCTCCAGCCGGCGCAGGATCTCCCCTGCATGGGTGAAGTTGTGCTCATAATAGCTGATCATGGGCTTTTTCAGCCCCAGATGGTTCAAAAGGCGCAGGGTCACCCGGGTATCTTCGGCAACCACAAAATCCACACTGCCAAAGGTGGCGGCGGCGCGGGGCGTCAGATCGCCCAGGTTGCCGATAGGGGTGGCCACGATATACAGGGTTCCGGCCATAGAAACTCCTCCTTTGGCAGGGTTCTCATCTATACGATATTCATACATTATACCAAAAGATGCCCCGAAAAAAAACAGAGAATTTATGAATGAGCGATTTATGCTTCCCCGGCCGGGGCAAAGGCCCCCCATTCCGTCAGAGCCTGCCGGGCCTGGCTCTCGCCCCAGATCCGCACCCCGTTTTGGGCCAGCAGGGCGGCGGTCACCCCGTCCCCCTGCCGCAGGCTGCCGGTAAAGCTGCCGTCATAGATCTGGCCAAAGCCGCAGCTGGGGCTGCGCTCCTTTAAAATGGCACAGCGGCAGTCAAACAGCCGGGCCAGATGCAAAGCCGACCGTGCCCCCCGCTCGAAAGCTTCGGTCAGATCCTCCCCGCTTTTGGAAAACACCCGGTCTCCCTGCTTTTCGCTGGGCAGCCGGGGGATAGGCAGCCCGCCCAGGCATTCCGGGCAGACCGGAATAAAGTGTATCTCTCCCTGCCGGGCCGCCTCCATCAAAAGGGGATGGGCATTGGAACCGCCGCTGTATTTGCAGGGTACGCCCAGCAGGCAGGCGCTGATCAGAACATTCATGAGGATCTCCTTCCCGGGTTATGAAAAAAGCGGCCCGCCCGGGTGGGGAGGGCCGCCGGATGAATTCAGCGGTAGCAGTCGGCCAGCTTCTTGAAGGCCTCCAGGCTTCGTTCCACCTTTTCGGTGTCGATGCAGTAGGCCGCCCGGAAATGGCCCGGCACCCCAAAGCCATCGCTGGGCACCAGCAGAAGATCAAATTCCTTGGCCTTTTCGCAGAAGCGGACGGCGTCCTCTTCCAGGGCCTGGGGGAAGATGTAGAAGGTACCCTGAGGCCGGCAGATCTCAAAGCCCAGGCCGCTCAGCTCCCGGCAGAGGATGTCGGCGTTGGTCTCATAGACGGAAAGGTCGCTGGTCAGTTCCAGCACCTTGCTCACTGCCAGCTGAATGATGCTGGAGGGGCAGTTGTGGCCGGTGCCCCGGCTGATCTGGCCGCACATGGGCACGATCTTTTCCCAGCCCTCGAACCGGGGGGCCACCGCCACATAGCCGATCCGCTCGCCAGGCAGGCTCAGGCTCTTGGAAAAGCTGTAGCATACCAGGGTGTATTCATAGAAGGCGGCGGGGTAGGGCTGCTGCGCCCCATGGAACAGGATCTCCCGATAGGGTTCATCGCTGATCAAAAAGAGGGGACGGCCCAGCTCGGCGGATTTTTTGCGGAGCAGTTCGGCCAGGCGGGTGAGGGTCTCGGCAGAGTACACCGCGCCGCTGGGGTTGTTGGGGGTGTTGATGAGCAGGGCGGTCACCTTGTCGGTGAGCATCTCTTCCAGCTTGTCAAAGGGGATCTGGAAGGACTTAGTATCCGCCGGCACCACCTTCAGGGTGAGCCCCGCCCCCTGGGCATAGGCGCTGTATTCCGAGAAGAAGGGAGCGAATACGATCAGCTCATCCCCCGGCTGGGTCACTGCCCGCAGGGCATGGGCCAGGGCCCCGGCGGCGCCGCTGGTCATAAAGATGCCGTCGGCGGTATAAGGCAGGCCGAAACGGCGGCTCAGGCTTTCGGCTACCGCCTGCCGCACCGAGGGAATGCCCAGCGTGGGGCTGTAGCCGTGGAGGGCCACCGGGTCCTCTTCCTGCAGAAGGCGGATCATTTCCTGGGTGAAGGCGGGGTGGGTGGGGACGCTGGGGTTGCCCAGGCTGTAGTCAAAAACGTTTTGGTAGCCGATCTCCTTGGCCCGCTGGGCGCCGTACTCGTTCAGGGTGCGGATCACGGATTTCTGGTTCAGCATTTGCAGATAGGTCTGGTTCAGCATGGCAGATACGCTCCTTTTCATTCAACAAAGCCGGCCCATGGGCAGAGCCGGCGGATTTCCGCAAAACACCCGGCCCCCTCAGGCAGCCGAGCCGTTGCCCCAAGCGGGGTCTGTTTTCTGGGCGGCGGGCAGCTGGGCCAGCAGAATGGCCGCAAACATCACGCCGCAGCCGGCCAGTTCCCGCCCCGAAAGGACCTGGCCCAGCAGGACCCAGCTGGCCAGCACCGAAAAAACGCTTTCCAGGCAGAGCAGGATGCTGGCCACCGTGGGGTCGGTATTTTTCTGTGCATAGGCTTGCAGGGTATAGGCGACACCGCTGCTCAGGATGCCTGCGTACAGGATGGGCAGGGCCGCCCCCGCCACGTCCTGCCAGCAAAAGCCCTCGGTGAGCAAAAAGATGGGGGCACCAATCACTCCGCCGGTCAAAAATTGGATGCAGCTGAGCTGCACCGATGAAAACCGGGGCGAAAAATGGTCCAGCAGCAGAATATGGCAGGTAAAGATCAAGGCGCAGATGAGGGTGAGCAGGTCGCCCGGGTTGAAACCGGCCTGCCCCGGCGTCATGCAGAGCAGCCAGAGCCCGGCGGCAGCCAGGGCGGCGCAAATCCATAAAAGAAGAGGAGGACGCCGGCCGGTCAGCAGGCGGGCAAGGGGCACCAGCACCACATACAGAGCAGTGATAAAACCGGATTTCCCGGCAGTGGTGTACTGCAGCCCGTATTGCTGGAAAGCCGAAGCGGTGTACAGGCAAAGCCCGCAGAGGATGCCAGCCCCCCACAAAGCCCGGCGGTCGGCAGAGGAGGCGGGCGCCTTGCCTGCCCGGCCCCGCAGGGCCAGGGGGGCCAGCACAGCGGCAGCCAGCCAGCAGCGCAGCCCCAAAAAGGTAAAGGGGCCCACATGGTCCATCCCGGCCACCTGGGCCACAAAAGCAACGCCCCAGATGAGGGCTGCCAGCACACAGCAAAGGCTGCCCCGCAGGTGATTTTTATTCACGGAAGATTCCTCTTTTCCCTCTGCCCTCAGGTTTTCTCTCTATAAAGAATACCTCTATAGAATAGCATAAAATCCACCCCGCAACAAGAGAAGCCCTCCCCCAGGGCAAGGGAAGGAGCTTATCCCTCTGCCTGTCTGCCCGGGAAAAGAGGCTGCCCTTTTACCAGGAAAAAAGGGAGAAAAAGGCCACTGAAAAAGGACAAAATTTCCGGGCCAAAAGAGGCCGTTTCCTTGTGGAGAACAACATGCTGAGATGTATCCATATGTACTTTTCAACGGTATATAGTTCTCTTTTTGACCTTCTGCTGCAAAAAAATACCTTGAAATTAGCAGCTTTGCCGAAGTTTGTGGCAAGAGTATTAAATCCCCCAAAAAAGGATTGACATAAAACTAACAGGTGCTATAATACAACCAGACTCGTTACAAAATTAACGAGGTTGTGGTTCGGGCCTCCTCCGTCCGGGCTACAATGGGCGAAACTGTTGCCGGCAGTTCGCCCGGTCCTTTTACTCTGTTCGCTGCCGCCGGGGTTCTGCCTGAGCCCCGCCCTGCAAGGGAAGGCAGGCGGCGGGCCGCCCTACCCCGGGCGGCTTTTCAAGACCTTTTCCGCCTTATGGGGGCGGTTGAGAGATAGATATTTCGGAACCATGCCAAAACAAAAATCCAAAAGAGAAAGAGGTAAAGCACTATGAAAGTTGCAGTTGTAGGTACCGGCACTATGGGTATGGGCATTGCCCAAGTTTTCGCCACCCACGGCGATGAAGTGGCCATGTGCATTGTCACCGGCAAAGATCCCGAGGGCAAGCGTGCCCGCTTCAACAAGGGCATTCAGCGCCTGGCCGACAAGGGCAAGATCACCCAGGAGCGCTGCGATGAGATCTGCGGCAAGGTGAGCTTCGGCCCTATGGAGCTGGCCAAGGACGCCGACCTGGTCGTGGAGAGCGCCCTGGAAGAGATGGATGCCAAGATCGAAGTCTTCGAGAAGCTGGATGCCATCTGCAAGCCCGAGACCGTCTTCACCACCAACACATCTTCTCTTTCCATCACCGAGATCATGAGCCGGATTAAACGGCCTCTGGTGGGCATGCACTTCTTCAACCCCGCCCCTGTGATGAAGCTGGTGGAGGTCATCCCCGGCATCCTCACCCCGCAGGAGCTGGTTGACAAGATCGTCAAGATCAGCGAGGAGATCGGCAAGGAGCCGGTTATTGTGCAGGAAGGCCCCGGCTTCGTGGTCAACCGTATCCTGATCCCCATGATCAACGAGGGCATTTCCATCTACGCCGAGGGTCTGGCCACGGTGGAAGGCGTGGATAAGGCCATGCGTCTGGGTGCCAACCATCCCATGGGCCCCCTGGCTCTGGGCGATTTGATCGGCCTGGACGTCTGCCTGGAGATCATGAATGTTCTCTACGAGGAGACCGGCGACACCAAGTATCGTCCTCATCCCCTGCTCAAGAAGATGGTCCGCGGCGGCCTGCTGGGCCGCAAGACCGGCAAGGGCTTCTACGATTACACCAAGAAGTAATCTTCTGACTTTTCTTTCATTTGGGTTCGCCTGCTTTTGGCGGTGCGGGTGGGTTCCATTTTATATTCCAGACATAAACGCGCTCAGCGATTTTTGTTTTGGACAGGGAAAAGGCCCCGGCGTATGCCGGGGCCTTTTTCTGTTTCTGAGCGCCAAAAAGGCCGGCACTTTTGGCGCCGGCCTTTTGTGGTGATGGTGGCAAAACTCAAAGATCCTGAATATTCATCTTGTCCAGCTGCCGGTTCCGTTTCTGCCTTTCCCGGCAGACGAAATAAATGGCCAGCAGGATCAGGGTGGGGATATTGCTCAAAATCAGGGTCATCACAAGGGTGCTCGCAATGGAAAGGGCCGTGGCCTCCGGCGGGGCCGCTATGGAAAAAATCGAGAGCAGGGAATATAAAAAGGTGAGCGCCGGCAGCACCAGCCCCGGCCAGCGGCTTTTGCGGCGGGATAAAAAGATCTGCAGCAGGATAGCCCCCACCAGCACCGCCAGCAGAAACAGCAGAAAGGAAATTGTAGTAATTGTCATTACAAACATCTCAGGATTCCTCCTTTTGCGCTTTTCGGTATTCCTGAATCAGAAGCCGGGCGGTTTCCAGGTCCAGTTTGTCGTCCACCGCCAGCTGTTTGACCAGACGGATATAAGGCTCTTCCACAGCCTGTTCGTTCAGCTGGATCTTCTGGATCAGCCGGTCCAGCCGGAGCCGCACGGTGGGGTAGCTTACCCCGTATTGGTGGGCCACTTCCTTCAGGCTCCCGGAAGCCAGCAGAAAACGGCGGATAAAATTCAGGTCCTCTTCCTCCAGCCCGCCAAGCCAGGGGGGCAGCATGGAAGGATTCACAGGCGTTCCCTCCCTTGAATGGATATGTATTGGATCTATAAATAGGATAGCATTCAATAAAATTAAAGTCAATATTAATATTATTAAGAAATAAGATAAATAAACTTGCAATAAAAGGCAAGGGGCCGGGCAAAAGCCCGGCCTCTTGTTCAGCATGGAAGAGAAAGGTTACTGCTTGGCCCATTTGTTGCCGCTCTCCTGCACGGGGGGCAGGCGGTCGCCGCGGCCAATGCGGCAGGTGCGTGCCTGGGGGATCTTGCCACCCCGGGGGCCCACCTCCTGATAGGTGCCGGCGGGAACATTGTCCTGGCCGGGATTGTACAGGCTGTTGCTGCTCTGGCTTTTCATAGGGAATACCCTCCTTCTTGGTTTCGGTGCGTGAAAATGAATACGCTTCCGTCAGAATCCTGTGCGGAAGGGTTCGCCTTTAGTATTTTCCCGCACCCTGCCGCTATGTGTGGAAGATGTTGCCGCAAGAAAGAGCTGCCAGTGCCGGCCGCCTGCCGCTGTGCCGGGAAAAGACCGGCAAAAGCGATGTACCGGTTTTTTATCGGGCTGTACAACCTTTTGGCGTTGCGGTATAATCAACAGCGAAGGCCGCCTGACGGCCTTATATGGAAAAGGAAAAGGGGAGAATTTCTGTGGCCCGGAATCTTACATTGGGGCTGTTTCTGGCAGTGCTGGTGGTCTGTATCCTCACCGGGGCCCCGCTGCTGGCAGGGCTTTGCGTAGGCCTTGCCATTTTCTGCGCCTATGCGGCCTGGATGGGCTTTTCGCCCGCCGCCATCGGGGGGATGCTCAAACGGGGGGTGCTGAAAAGCGCTACCATTCTGTGGGTGTTTGTCTTTATCGGCCTTATCACCGCAGGCTGGCGGATCTGCGGCACCATCCCGTTCATTCTGTACCATGCGGTGGGATGGATCCAGCCCGGGGCCTTTGCCCTCTGCGCTTTTCTGCTCTGCAGCCTGATGTCCTTCCTCACCGGTACCTCCTTCGGCACCGCCAGTACCATGGGCTTTATCTGCATGATGCTGGGCCGGGCTGCCGGCCTGCCGGCGCCCTTGCTGGGCGGGGCCATCCTGTCCGGCGTGTTTTTCGGGGACCGGTGCTCGCCCATGTCTTCCAGCGCCCTGCTGGTAGCTACCATTACCGATACGGATATTTATAAGAATATAGGCAATATGTTCCGCTCGGCGGTGGTGCCCTTTGCGGCCGCCTGTCTGTTCTACCTGCTGGCCGGCCGGCAGGGGGCCGGGGCGGAGATGGACGCTTCCTGCGTGGATGCCTTTGCCGAAAATTTCAATCTTTCTTTCTGGACGGCGGTGCCGGCCCTGCTCATCCTGGTTCTGGCCTGCTTCCGGGTAAGGGTGGTGCGCACCATGGCCGTCAGTACGGTGGCCGCCTGCCTGGTGGCCCTGCTGGTGCAGAAAACGCCCCCGGCACAGCTTCTCTCCACCCTGGTGCTGGGGTATAGCCCCGCCGACCCGCAGCTGGCCGACCTGCTGGCCGGGGGCGGCCTGGCCAGCATGGTCAATGTGACCTGTATTATTATTGTGTCTTCCGCCAGCTTCGGCATCTTTGATTCCACCCGCCTGCTGGACGGCCTGAAGGAACCCCTTCACCGTCTGGCCGGCAGGATCACCGCCGCCGGCGCCACGGTTCTGGCTTCGGTACTGCTGGGGGGCCTGGCCTGCAACCAGACCCTGGCCGCCATGCTGGTGCATCAGGTTTGCGGGCAGCTGTTCGAGAGCAAGGAGGAACAGGCCCTCATCCTGGAGGATACGGTCATCCTGCTGGCGGCCCTCATTCCCTGGAGCATTGCGGGCAGTGTGCCGCTGGCCAGTGTGGGCGCGCCCATGAGCAGCATGCTGTATGCGGTGTACCTGTATTTCATCCCCCTGTGGGTCTGGGCGAAGGCAATCTTCCGCCGAATGCGCGCAGGGTTGAAAACCGCCTGACTAAGAATCAAAAACGGTCCCTCTGCCTTACCAGGGCAAAGGGACCGTTTCGTTTTACTTGTTTTTCTTTTGGGCGGCTTTCCGGGCCTGAGCCTCCTGCTCGGCCTTTTGGGCGGCGGCCCGGCGCAGGGGCGCTTCCACCAGCCGGTCATACAGCCGGCAATATTCCCGGCCGGCCTCATCCAGAGGCCCCTTCACCGCGATCAGGGCTTTGGTGGGGATGCCCTGTTCGGTGAACATGGCTTCATGCTCGGTGCGGATGTTCCAGTCCGGTTCCTGGGCATGGAGATCCCGGGTAAGCCAGCGCACCGTGAAACCGGCGGCCTGGAAATAGGTCAGGCTGTCCTCAAACAGGTCGCTGTCATCGGTTTTAAAGTAGATTTCGCCCCCGTCGGCCAGAAAATCCCGGTACAGGATGAGCTGGCGGGGATGGGTGAGCCGGTGTTTTTTGTGGGAGGCCTTCACATTCCAGGGGTTGCAGAAGTTGATATAAATCCGCTCCACCTGATCCTGGGGGGAAAAGGCGTTGTCGATCCGCTCAATATCCAGGCTCATGATCTTCACATTGTCCGGGGGGATATGGGCGGCGGCATACTGTTTGTCGATGTTCCGCTTGGCCAGGATCAGCACCTTATCGGTGATGTCGATGCCCAGATAATTGATCTGGGGGTGTGCCACGGCCAGCCGGGCCAGAAAACCGCCCTTGCCGCAGCCCAGTTCCAGATGCATGGGCTGCTGGGGCCGGGCGAAGAGGCTCTTCCAGCGGCCTTTGTTTTCCAGGGGGGTGTGGGCGTGAAAATCGCAGGCCAGCAGTTCCGGCCGGGCGTAGGGTTTAAAGCGCATTCTCATGGGCAAGATTCCTCTCTGTAGGTGGGGATCAAAGGGCGGGGCTCAAAGAGTCTCAAAAAAGGCGCGGACCTTTTCAAAATCTGTCTCGGCGATGCTGCCCTGCACCAGCACCGGCTTGCCGCCGCCCCGGCCGCTGAGGGCCTCGTTCAGGGCCTTGCCCAGGGGGCGCACATCCTGCCCCGCCCAGGCCAGGGCATAGGCCAGGCCGCTGCCGCCCGGGCTGAATACGGCGCAGGAGGCGTCGGTCTTTTCGCTGAGGGCCAGGCAGAGCCGGCGCAGGCTGTCGGGGCTGAGGTCTTCTGCCAGCATCACCTGCTTTTCGCCCGGTTTTACTTGACCGGCCAGGGACTCGAACCAATGGGTCTCGGCCAGGGCGCAGCGCTGCTTCTGGGCAGCCAGCTCTTCGCCCTGCCGCTGGACGGCCTGGGCTACCTGGTCGGGCTTGGCGCTGAGAAGGGCGCTGATCTGGCTCACCTGGTCATGATCATGGGTCAGTACCTTCCAGGCGCGCCCGCCGCAAGCCAGGGAGAGCCGGGTGCCGCCCTTGTATTTTTCGGCGCTGAGGATCTTGATGATGCCCACCTGCCCGGTGCGGGCCAGATGGGTGCCGCAGCAGGCGCATACATCCGAGCCGGGGATGGCCACGATCCGCACCTGGCCCTCCAGCTCCTTTTTGCTGCGGTAGGTCATGGCGGCCAGCTCCTGATCGGTGGGGTAGAGCACCTGCACCGGGCTGTCGGCCCGGATGGCGGCATTGGCGGCTTCCTCGGCGGCGGCCAGCTGTTCGGCACTCAATTCCAGGTTGGCATCCAGCCGCACATTGTCAGCGCTGATGCCAAAGCCCACATTTTCCACCCCGTACAGGCTGTGGAGAATGCCGCTGAGGATGTGCTCGCCGGTGTGCTGTTCCATATGGTCGATCCGGCGGGCACTGTCCACCTGGCCCTTCACCTCCTGGCCGGGGGTGAGGGGGGCATCCGTCAGGTGATAGATCACGTTCTCCCGGATATGCACATCCAGAACATGGGCCTGGCCCAGCAGGCCGGTGTCGGCGGGCTGGCCGCCCCCTTCCGGGAAGAAAGCGGTGCGGTCCAGCACCACCAGCCAGCCCTTTTTGTCGGGCTGGCAATCCAGCACATGGCCGGTAAATTCAAAGCAGAAGGATTCGTTTTCGTAAATTCGCTTGGTAGGCTCCAACTTGATACACTCCATTTCCAAAGCCGGCAGAGCGGCGGGTTTGCGGGGAAAGGCAGGCGATATTCCGGGCCCCAAAAGGGCGAAGAAGGCCTTGTTTTTTATTTTACCATATTTGCGGCCGGGTTTCACCTTCCCGCCCGGGAAAAGCCGCCTTGCTTGAAGAAAAGGCGGGGGGTATGCTACAATAATCAGGAAAATGAAAAGCTTCGGGCCGGCCGGGAGGCCCTTTTTTCTGTTCCCGGCAGCCGAAAGGGGAATCAAGCCATGAAACGAATCCTGTCTGTGCTGCTCAGTGCCGCTCTGCTGGCGGGCTGCGGCAGCCTGAACCTGACGCCCTCCCGCCCCCAGGAGGAGCAGACGCCCCAGGCCGGGCCCACCCAGACGCCCACCCATCTGTCGGTTTTCCTGAATGAGCAGGACGAAGTTCTCAAGCCGGTGTTCGAGGCCTATGGGGCCGAGCAGAATGTGACGGTGGAATATGTGGGTGAGCAGGAGTGCGACCTGGCGGTGCTGCGCACCCGGCCGGGCGAAGGCTGGGGCGGCCTGGAAGAAGATTCCCTGTACGGCGCTTTGTGCGGAATGCTGGGGGTAGACCAGGGCGAAAACTGCCTGCCCATGGGCAGCAGCGGCTATGGGTATCTGGTGAATACCCAGATGCTGAGCGCGCTGCTGGGCGAGGGGGCGCTGTCGGATCTGCAAAGTTGTGCCTACCAGGATTGGAGCGCCTTTTGTCAGGCCCTGGCCAGCTGGATCGCTTCCCCCTCAGCCAAAAAGGTGAATCTGAACGAGAATGCCTATACCCTGCCCGCGGCCAAGGATGAAACCACCGGCAGCCTGGAGGCGGTCTTTCTCCTGGCGGATGGGGAGAGCAGCTGCTATGGGGGCGAGGCGCTGAGCTATGCTCTGGCTGCCTCGGCCGATGGCCTGGAAGCCCTCACCTCCGAAGCCCTCGGCAGCCCGGCAGGGGCTTTGTACGACGCCTTCTGCCTGGAAGCCGGCAGCCTGTGGCGGCCGGAGGGCAGTCAGGACCCTCTGGCCCAGGCCCAGGCCGAGGAGGCTTTTCTGAACGGAAAGGCGCTCTTTTACCGGGCCGATACGGTGCGGGGCTCGGTGCTGGCAGGCCAGGGGATGAGCCCCGGCCTGCTGGGGCTCAAGCTGGACCTGAGCGCCGATGAGATCGGGGCCCAGGGGCTGGATGCGGAACAGCTGCACAGCTGGCCGGTGGTGGGGACCTATCGGTATCTGGCCCTGCGGAAAGAGGGGGATACCGGGGCCGCCCAGGCATTCATGTATTGGCTGTATGTGTCCCATCAGGGCCAGCGGATGCTCACCGACACCCTGGGACTGGTGCAGAGCGGTCTGCGCAGCCCCTCCGGGGAGCCCGGCCGCAGTCTGTTTGCCTTTGTGCAGGCCGGCAAGACCCTGCCGGCGTTTTCGGCTCAGCTCAGTGATGAGGCACTGGCCGGTGCGGGGGCCCTGATCCCAGGGGCGGGGGCCCTGGCCTCCCTGGACCGGCAGAGCTATGTCCAGGGCCTTTGCGGCATCCTCTGCCCGGCGGGCTGAGCCCTCCGGAGGGGATAGACCGCCGGCCGGCGGGACAGAATGAAACCAAAAGGGAGGATGCGTGAATGAGAACCTGCGGTATTCTGATGCCGGTGAGCAGTCTGGACGGCCCCTTCGGCGCCGGGACGCTGGGCCGGGAAGCATATGCCTTTGTGGATTTTTTGAGCCGGGCAGGCCAGGGCGTCTGGCAGATCCTGCCTTTGGGGCCCACCGGTTCGGGGGATAGCCCCTATCAGAGCTGTTCGGCCTTTGCGGGCAACCCCTGGCTCATCGACCCGGAACTTCTGGTGCAGGAAGGATTGCTGGAAGAGGCTGACCTGGACCCGGTGCGCGCGCCCAATACCGGCCGGGCGGATTATCGGCTTTTGGAGCGCATCCGCCTGCCCCTGCTGCGCCGTGCCTACGAAAACTTCCTCGCAGCCCGCCCGCTGCCGGGCTGCGATACGCCCTATTCCGATGAATATTATCGGTTCCTTTTCCTCAACCAGGATTGGTTGGAGGAATACACCCTCTACCGGGCGGCCCAGAAGGAAAACGACGCCAAGCCCTGGAACGAATGGCCCCTGCCCCTGCGGCTGCGCCAGCCCCAGGCACTGGAAGAGCTGAAAGAGCGCCAGGCCGGGGAGATCGGCTTCTGGAAGTTTGTGGAGTACCTGTTCTGGAAGCAGTGGAAGGCCCTGCGGGACTACGCAGCTTCCAAAGGGGTGCGGATCCTGGGGGATATGCCCATCTATGTATCCATGGATTCGGCGGATACCTGGGCCGGCGGGCCCCTGTTCCAGACCGACGGGCAGGGGCATCCCACCCGGGTGGCGGGTTGTCCCCCGGATTATTTCAGCGAGGACGGGCAGTTCTGGGGCAATCCCCTCTATGACTGGGACTACCACCGGAGCACCGGCTATGACTGGTGGATCCGCCGGATCCGCCATGCGCTGGATCTGTACGACCTGGTGCGGATCGACCATTTCCGGGCCTTTGACACCTATTGGTCCATCTCTGCCGATGCGGCCACCGCCCGGGAGGGCCGGTGGGAACAGGGCCCGGGCATGGATTTCTTTGAGGTGCTGGGGAAAAAGCTGGGCCCTCTGCCCCTGGTGGCGGAGGATCTGGGAGAGATGTTCGACAGTGTCCGCCGGCTGCTGGCCCAGACCGGGCTGCCGGGCATGAAAGTGTTGCAGTTCGCCTTTTCTTCGGGCCCCACCAACGAATACCTGCCCCACAACCACATCCCCAACTGTCTGGTTTATACCGGCACCCACGACAACAACACCCTTCTGGGCTGGATGGAACAGGAGGCCGGCGAGGAGGAGCTGCGGTTTGCCATGCGCTACCTGCGCCCCGGTAAACGGGAAGAGTTGCCCCAGGCCATCCTGCGGGCCGCCCTGGCCAGCTGTGCCGACACCTGCATCCTGCCCCTGGCCGATTGGCTGGGCCTGGGCTGTGAGGGGCGGATCAACACCCCCGGCGTGGTGGGCGGAAACTGGAACTGGCGGGTCCGGCCCGGCCGGCTGGAGGATTCCCTGGCCTGCCTGATTCGGGTCCAATGCGAACTGTACGGTCGCTGTGAGCGGCAGGCCGATCTGAGTTCTTCCCCAGACTGATTCAAGAAAATCTGTATAAAACGGCCCCCTTCTGCAAATGCTGTTTGCAAGGAAAGGGGGCTGTTTTTATGCAGCAGGATAATGAAAATTTGCTGAATACCGTCGTCCGGGTCACCGATATGGGCAAGGCTACCCTGGATCAGATGATCCCCATGGCCGAGCGGGCCGAGTTCAAGGCCGAGCTGATGCGTCAGCAGAACGGCTATCGCAGTTTTGGCCAGCAGGCCCACACGGCGCTGGATGCCTGCGGCGCCAAGGCCCAGGGACAGGGCATGGTGGAAAAATGGATGGCCAAAGCAGGCATTGCGGGCCGCACCATCACCGACCGGTCTACCCATAAGCTGGCCGGCATGCTGGTGGAGGGAAACCAGATGGGGGTGAACGAGTGCGTCACCGGCCTGAAGGATTGCCCCCGTGCCAGCACCGGCGCGGTGGAACTGACCCGGCAGCTGCAGAAATTTGAGGAACAGAACATCGAAAATCTGCGGCAGTTCCTGTAAAGCGCTTTTCGTCTGCCCCGGCGGGCAGGCAGTCAAAAAAGCGCCCGGGAAAGAAAAAGGCGGCCCCGACGGGGCCGCCTTTTTTGCGGAAAATCTGCCCAAAACGGGCAGGAGACAAACCAAATCAGGGCAGGCGGGGCAGTTCCAGCCCCTCCTTCTGGGCCAGCTTGCGGCCCATGAGCACGCCCATCACGCTGGCCATCATCAGGCCCCGGGTCCAGCCGGAGGAATCCCCCAGGCAGTGCAGGCCCTTCACGTTGGTATCCAGGTCCTCGTCCATCTTCACCCGGTTGGAGTAGAACTTCAGCTCGGGGGAGTAGAGGAGGGTCTCGGTGCTGGCAAAGCCGGGCACCACCTGATCCAGCATCTTGATGAATTCGATGATGTTCACCATGGCCCGGTAAGGCATGGCGGCGGTGATATCACCGGCCACCGCATCCTTCAGGGTGGGCTTGAGGTTGGAGCGGGAGAGCTCCTTCTGCCAGGTGCGCTTGCCGTCCAGAATATCCCCGTACCGCTGTACCAGGATATGCCCCGCGCCCAGCATGTTGGTCAGCTCGCCCACCTTCTGGGCGTAGGCGATGGGCTGATTGAAGGGCTCGGTGAAGTTGTGGCTTACCAGAATGGCCAGGTTGGTGTTGTCACTCTTCAGGTCCTTATAGCTGTGGCCGTTCACCACCGCCAGGTCGTTGTCATAGTTTTCTTGGCTCACAAAGCCGCCGGGGTTCTGGCAGAAGGTGCGCACCTTGTTCTTCCAGGGGCGGGGGTAGCCCACCAGCTTGGATTCGTACAGCACCCGGTTGACCTTCTCCATCACCTCGTTGCGGCATTCCACCCGTACGCCGATATCCACCGTGCCGGGGCGGTGGGCAATGTTGTGCTCGGCGCAGAGGCTTTCCAGCCAGTCGGCGCCCCGCCGGCCGGTGGCGATGACCACCTGCTCGGCCCGCAGTTCTTCCTGCCGGCCCTTTTCTTCGATCACCACCCCCAGGCAGACCCCTTTGTCCAGAATCAGGTTGGTGCAGGGCACCCCAAAGCGGAGTTCCACGCCCTGCTCCTGCAGATAGCACTGGATAGCGTAGTACAGCTGCTGGGCTTTTTCGGTGCCCAGATGGCGGATAGGGCAGTCCACCAGCCGCAGCCCGGCCTGGATGGCCCGTTTGCGGATCTCCTTGATCTCCTCGCTGTGGCCCACGCCCTCCACATGCTCATCAGCGCCGAATTCCAGGTAGATGCCGTCGGTGTAGTCGATCAGGCTCTGGGCCAGATCCTCGCCAATCAGTTCCGGCAGATCGCCGCCTACTTCGCAGGAAAGGCTCAGCTTGCCGTCCGAAAAAGCGCCGGCGCCCGAAAAGCCGGTGGTGATGTGGCAGTAGGGCTTGCAGTTCATGCAGCGGCCGGTTTCGGCCTTGGGGCAGCGGCGCTTTTCCACCGGCTGCCCTTTTTCCAGAATCAGGATCTTCTTTTTGCTGCCCCGGCGCAGCAGTTCCAGGGCGGTGAAGATGCCGGCCGGGCCGGCGCCCACAATGATCAGATCGTATGCCATGTGCGTCCTCCTGTGAGGGCGGTCAGAGCCGCCCGATTTTGGGGTTTGCGGTTCAGTTGGGGTTTTCATCCTCCACCGGGCGGGACGAAACATCCTGCACCGGACCTTCGGCGCCGTGGCGGCGGGCTTTTTCCTGGGCAATGGCCTGGTCCAGGGCTTCTTCCTGACGGCGGATCTCCTTTTCCATCTTGGCCAGGGTCAGGCGGGAAAAAATTTGCCCGAACAGGTTGAAAAAGCCTTCTACCAGCAGGATCACCCCCACGGCAGCCACCATGGCTGCCGCCGTGGCAAAGGGATTGAAGATCATGAACAGCCCCAGCCCTACGCTTAGAAGGCTAAGGGCCAGAAACCAGCCCCAGCGCCCATACCCTGCCTGCCGCAGGGCCATGGCATTTTCAAAGCGGGAAATGCTGTCCAGCACCACAAACAGGCCGAACAGGATGGGGAAAAGGCTGACGGCTGCTTCCGGCTGCAGAAAAAGGAACAGCCCTGCCGCCAGGCAGATGGCCCCGCAGGCCAGGCTCAGGCGGGGGAAAAAGCGGCCCTCATCCTTCCGGGCGAAAAAACGCCAGATCTGGGCCGCGCCGCCCAGCAAAAGAAGGGCCCCCAGCCCATAGCAGCAAAGCCGAAGGGAGATATCCGGCCAGCCCACCAGGAAAAAGCCGAGAACAAGATACACAATACCCGAGACAGCCAGGCTGCTTTTGAGAGGATTGAACATAAAAACGCCTCATTTCCCGTTGATTTTAAAAGGGTATTTATTTTAAAGCATGCAAAAGACATACTTCAACAAATACAGTGTACCACAAACCAGCAGCGAAAAAAAGCGAGAGAGCTTTGGGGCAATAAAAAAGCCCGGAGAAATTCTCCGGGCTTAAAAAATATATGGGTAAGGTTTTACAGTTCCGAAGCCTCGGCCGTCTGTTCTTCCACCTGTTTGCGCATGGGGGTGATGACCCGCCGCCATACCCGGAACATAAAGAGGATACACAGGGCAACAGCGGCCAGTTCGGCAATGGGGAAGGCCCACCATACTAGGTTCACATCCCCCGCCAGGCTGAGCAGGTAGGCTACCGGGATCAGCACGAAGAGCTGACGGCCCACCGAGACCACCATGGCCAGAAAGCCGTGGCCCAGGGCCTGGAACACCGAGCAGCTGATGACTGAGATGCCGGCCAGCAAAAAGCTGATGCTGATGATGCGCAGGGCCGGCCGACCGATGGCCAGCATATCCTGGCTGGCGCTGAACATATCCAGGAATACATTCGGTAGCAGCTGGAACAAGGCAAAGCCCAGCAGCATAATCAAAAAGGCGTAGGTATAGGCCAGGCGGATGGTTTGGGCCATCCGGTCCGGCTTGCGGGCGCCGTAGTTGAAGCTGAGGATGGGCACCATGCCGTTGTTCAGGCCGAACACCGGCATGAAGATGAAGCTCTGCAGTTTGAAATAGACGCCGAACACCGCCACCGCGGTGGAGGAGAAGGCGATCAGGATCTTGTTCATGCAGAAGGTCATGATGCTGCCCACCGACTGCATGATGATGCTGGGCACACCCACGCTGTAGATGCGCAGGATGGTGGCCTTGTGGGGACGGAAGCCCTTGATGGAAAGGTGAATCTCCCGGTTGACCCGCAGGTTCAGGAACATGCCCATGGCCCCGCCCACGCACTGGCCGATGACGGTGGCGATGGCGGCGCCGGCCACCCCCATCTTGGGGCAGCCCAGCAGGCCAAAGATCATGATGGGGTCCAGAATGATATTGGTCAGCGCGCCCGCCAGCTGGGTGAGCATGCTGTAGAAGGTCTTGCCGGTGGCCACCAGCAGCTTTTCCGCCATGGTCTGCAGGTACAGGCCCACCGAGAAGATGCAGCAGATGGAAAGGTACTGTTCCCCGTAGCCGGCGATCAGGGCATCGCTGGTCTGGCTGGCAAAAAACAGTTTGACGCCGGTAAAGCCGAAGAGCACGATAACCAGCATGCTGCACAGGTTCAAAAACAACCCGTTCACGGCAGCCCGGTCGGCCTGGGCATAGTCCTTTTCACCCAGGGATTTGCTCAGCAGAGCGTTCACGCCCACGCCGGTGCCCACGCCCATGCTGATCATCAGGTTCTGCATGGGGAAGGCCAGGGTCACGGCGGTGAGGGCGTCCTCGCTGAGCTGGGCCACAAAGATGCTGTCCACCACGTTGTACAGGGCCTGTACCAGCATGGAGATCATCATGGGCACCGCCATGGAGATCAGAAGTCGATTGATGGGCATATAACCCATCTTGTTGTTTTGCGGCATCGCCGCGGAAGATTCACTCACTTGGGCAGTCCCTCCTGGATCGCTTTGTATGCTGTGAGCAGAATGTGGGCGCAGGTCTCGGTGCCCATGGCCGCGTTCAGGCACAGATCATAGCTGGCAGCCTCGCCCCAGCGGTTCTGGGTGTAATAGTTGTAGTAGTCGGCCTTGCGCCGGTCGGCCTTGCGGATAGCTGCCTCGGCGGCTGCGTCGTCGGCAGGCAGGTTTTCGTGCTGGCGGCCCCAGGCGATGCGGTAGCTCATGGGCGCGTAGACGAACACCTTCAATACGCCCGGAATATCCCGCAGCACATAGTCGGCGCAGCGGCCCACAATGACGCAGGGCCCTTTTTCCGCAATTTCCTTAATGATGCGGCTTTGCAGGATGAACACCTGGTCGGCCAGAGGAAGCTGGTTGCCCATGGTGTACAGGCTGTACATCAGGCTGCCGGTGCGGCGCTTCTCGCTGGCGGCAATGGCCTCTTCGGAAAGACCGCTCTTTTTGGCGGCAATGGTGATGAGCTCTTTGTCATAATAGGGCAGGCCCAGTTCACGGGCGGCTTCCTTGGCGATATCGCAGCCGCCACTGCAGATCTCGCGGCCCAGAGTAATGACGCCGTATGCCATAAATCATTTCCTCCATTTCCCAAAGGGCAAAATCCCGGCCAAGGGCATTGATGGGGCCGGCCCCAAAAGGGCCGGCCCCATACACTGAGGCCAGGGGCCCCGTTTGTTATAGCTAATTATACTATGATTTTTTTGAATGTGCAAATACAGAGCCAACTTTTCTCCCCTTTGAGCGGCTTTTTCCCAGTGAGAAGCGGCGAAAATGTGGAAAGCGCTTAGTTCCGGCACCGGAAAAGCCGGCATATTCCAGGCTGAGCGAGCCGGGCCGGGGAAGGCCGGCTTTTTTCTTTACCGGAAAGAAGGTTTATGCTATGATATTTTTGTATATATATCACTCCCGGCGGCCAGGCCCCGGGGGCGGGAGATCATAAACTCAAGAGGGTATAAGGAGGAATGAACCTTGGGGATGACCATGACCCAGAAGATCCTGGCAGCCCACGCCGGGCTGGACCGGGTAAAAGCGGGGCAGCTGATCGAGGCAAAGCTGGATGTGGTGATGGGCAACGACATCACGGTGGCCCTGGCCCAGCCGGTGCTGGCCAAAATGGGCGCGACCCGCGTGTTTGATAAGGAAAAAGTGGTGGTGGTGCTGGACCATTTCACCCCCAACAAGGATATCACCAGCGCCATGCAGAGCAAGACCTGCCGGGATTTTGCCCGGGCCCAGGGGCTGACCCATTTTTATGATGTGGGCCGCATGGGTGTGGAACACGCCCTGCTGCCCGAACAGGGCATCGTGGCCCCCGGTGAAGCCATCATCGGCGGCGATAGCCATACCTGCACCTATGGGGCGCTGGGGGCTTTCAGCACCGGCGTGGGCTCCACCGATCTGGCCGTGGGCATGGCTACCGGCGAAAACTGGTTCAAGGTGCCCGAGGCCATCCGGTTTGAACTTACCGGCAAACCGGGCAAATGGGTCTGCGGCAAGGATGTGATGCTCACCATCATCGGCAAGATCGGGGTGGACGGCGCCCTGTACAAGAGCATGGAATTCGCCGGCCCCGGCGTGGCTGAGCTTTCCATGGATGACCGCTTCACCATCTGCAACATGGCCATTGAGGCGGGCGCTAAGAACGGCATCTTCCCGGTGGACGAGCGCACCCGTGCCTACCTGGCCGAGCACTGCGACAAGCCCTATACGGTTTATCAGCCGGATGAGGACGCCGAGTATGAGCAGGTGATCCAGATCGACCTGTCGGCCATCCGTCCCATGGTGGCCTTCCCCCATCTGCCCAGCAATGTGCGCACCATCGACCAGGTGGGTCAGGTGCCGCTGGATCAGGTGTACATCGGCAGCTGCACCAACGGCCGGCTGGAGGATATGGCCATGGCGGCCTCCATCCTGAAGGGCCGGAAGGTAGCGCCCTTCACCCGCACCATCGTCATCCCGGCCACCCAGGAGATCTACCTCCAGTGTGAGGAAAAAGGGTATCTGCGCACCTTTATTGAGGCGGGCTGCGCCGTTTCCACCCCCACCTGCGGCGCCTGCCTGGGCGGGCATATGGGCATCCTGGCCGAAGGGGAGAGATGCCTTTCCACCACCAACCGGAATTTTGTGGGCCGTATGGGCCATGTGAAGAGCGAGGTCTACCTGACCAGCCCCGCCGTGGCGGCTGCCTCGGCCGTGGCCGGCCGGATCGTGGACCCGGATGAGATCATGGGAGGGAACGACTGATGCAAGCAGCAAAAGGAACCGCCTTTAAATTCGGCGACGATGTGAATACGGATGTGATCCTGCCGGGCAAATATCTCAACCTGCAGGATCCCCAGCAGCTGGCCCAGCACTGCATGGAATCGGAAGACCCGGAATTTGTCCACAAAGCAAAGCCCGGCGACATTATGGTGGCGGGCAAGAATTTCGGGTGCGGCTCTTCCCGGGAGCACGCCCCCATCTCCATCAAGGCGCTGGGCATCAGCTGTGTTATCGCTTCCACCTTTGCCCGGATCTTCTTCCGCAGCGCCATCAATATCGGCCTGCCCATTGTGGAATGTGACGAGGCAGCCCGCTCCATCAACCAGGGCGACGAGGTGAGTGTGGATTTCGACACCGGCCTCATCACCGACCACACCACCGGGCAGCAGTGGCAGGCCGACCCCTTCCCGCCTTTCCTGCAGAAACTGATCGCTGCCGGCGGGTTGGTTGAATACAGTAAGAATAAAATCAAATAAGTATACAAAAAGAATAAACGCAAAAGGGCTCGCCGCGGATGGGTCAAATCCGCCCGGGGCAGGGTTCCGGTTTTGGCCCGTTATAAAGGAGGGTACAGGCCGCCCCGGTATTCCGCCTGCATAAATTGGCCCGGGCCTTGACCGCCAAAAGCCTGAAAAGAAATCAGAAAAACGCTCCCCCGTTCGGAGAAATCCGGGCGGGGGAGCGTTTTGTTAGCCAAGGGCCTGGCGTACCTGGTCTACAAAAGCGGCGGCGCAGGGGGGCGGCGGGGCGCTTTTCAGGCTGACCGCCGCATAACTGGTGGTGAGACGTTGGGGCTCAAAACAAAAGGCGGCCAGCCGGTTTTCAAAGCCCAGGGCAGGAATCAGGGAATCGTACAGGAAGGAAGCGCCGTAGCCCTGGCAGACCAGTTCCGCGGCGGCCCGCAGGTTGCCCAGAGTGAGGGTTCTTATATCGGCGGGCAGATGCCGGCGCAGGGCCGAGCGGCTGTGCCGGCCCAAGCGATGCAGTTCGGTGAGAAGAAGGAACGTTTCCCCGGAAAGAAGTTCCAGGGGAAGACGGGAAAAACCACCGTCCGGCATGGGGAGAGCCTGGGAAACGGCCGGGTGCCCGGCAGCCAGTATCAGCAGGATCTCCTCCCGGCGAAGAATCTGGTAAGAGAAAGAGGAGCGGCGCCGTTCCAGGTCACAGAAGAAAAGATCCAGCTCCCCTTTGCTCAGTTCTTCCTCCAGTTCATCCGCAATGGCTTCCCGCAGGCGTAGGTCCACATGGGGATACATTTTCCGGAAAGCGGGCAGGATCCGGGGCAGAAGGGTGGCTGCCCGGGTGGGGGAAAAGCCGATCCGGAGGCTACCCGAGTCCGGGTCCTTCAGCCGGGCCAGCCGGGCATTCAAAATCTCTTTTCGCTCCAGAATCTCCCGGGCTTCTTCCAGGTAAAGGCGGCCCGCGTCGGTGGGCAGGTACCGGCCGTTCACCCGGTGAAAAAGCGCGAGGCCATACAGGGCCTCGGTCTGCTGCAAGAAGCGGCTCAGGGAGGGCTGCGCAATATGCAGTTCTTCGGCAGCCCCGCTGATGCTGCCGGCATGGGCGATGGCACAGATATAGCTCAGTTCCCGAAAATCCATGGTGAAAACCCCCTTTGTATGCCAGTATACCAGAGGGGAAAGTAAAATTATAGTTTAAAACTATACTTAAAATGAAAAATATATATTTTACATTCTGTTTGGGGAGGGATATAATCGTAACTCGGGAAGAAATATTTGTTTCGGTGGCAGACCGAAAAAGGGGAGAAGGCTATGACCCAGA